>ERZ778018.182-NODE-182-length-121740-cov-755.100144_pt1 | contig 121740 bp, 112 predicted proteins | sample MGYA00375748_ERZ778018 | MGnify/ENA primary metagenome ERZ778018 (study PRJEB29350, sample SAMN05509839) | bioreactor metagenome | biome: bioreactor; material: wastewater | place: South Africa: University of Cape Town | collected 2014-04-22 ... | reverse complement strand
CTCGCAGAGCCGCAGAGTCCGCAGAAAAGAAAAAACAACCCCAGTCTCTGCTCCTCTACGTCTCTGGGTGAGGCAAAAAAACAAACTGCGCCCTCAGCGCCTCTGCGTGAGACAAAATGAAGAGCATCTCGCAGAGCCGCAGAGTCCGCAGAAAAGAAAAAACAACCCCAGTCTCTGCTCCTTTACGCCTCTGGGTGAGACAAATAAACAAACCGCGTCTCTGCGCCTCTGCGTGAGACAAAAAAGCAAACTGCACTTCTGCGAGAAAGCACCAATTAGCAGATGACCCACATCATCCATTTCCATAATGGCTCCAGGGGCGGAGTGCTCTCCGTCATCAGAAACCTGATCCGGTTTTCGCAGGAACCGCAGATAAAGAACCATGTCATCTTTACTTTAAATGAAAAGATGCCTCAGGATTTTGTGGTTCCGAAAATCTTCGGGGCAGAGGATATAAAAATTTTCAGGTATTCTTCGCGCTGGAATTTTTACCACACCTGCCGGCAATTGGCAAAACTGTTGCCTGATGAAAAAGCCGTACTGGTAGCACACGACTGGCTGGAATTGGGTATGGCAAGCAATCTGGGTTTACAAAATCCGGTTGTGCAGTTTTTGCACGGGGATTATGATTATTATTATGAGTTAGCCGAAAAACATGCAGAAGCGATTGATGAATTTATTTGTGTCAGTCCGGTGATTGCACGCAAACTTATTCTGCGTTTACCTGACCGGAAAGATGATATTCACGATTGCCGGTTTCCGGTACAGGAGGTACTAAATGATAAGAAATTCATTTCTGAAAAAATAAGAATTCTGTTTTGTGTGCGGGATATCAATGATGAAAGCAAGCAGTTTAATTTACTGCCCAGAGTTCATGAACTGTTATCTGCAAGCAATTGTGAAATACAATGGACTATTATCGGCGGCGGCAAATCTGAGGATGAAATAAAACCATTGCTGGGCAGCGATGCAAAATATTTTTCCTCACTTAACAACCAACACGTGCTTGAAGAGATGAAGCAAAATGATATTTTAATACATCCTTCGCTGATAGAAGGTTTCCCGGTAGTAGTTGTAGAAGCTATGAAAGCAGGTCTTGTTCCACTCATTACGGATTGGGCCGGGTCAACGAAAGACTTGGTAGTTGAAGGGGAGACAGGTTTTTATCTTACACCCAAAGATGCATTAGGTTATGCAGAAAAAATCAGGGTGCTCAATGGAAACCGGAATCTGTTAGCCCAATTATCAGAAAACGCAAAGAGGAAGGCAGAACAATTGTTTAACCCATACCACAATACCCAAATCATTGAAGGAGTTTATTGTGAGGCGCTTAAAAAAGAAAGAGAAAAATTACCGAAAAGAGTGTATGGGTCAAGGTTAGATAAGAGGTGGATACCGAATTGGGTGGTGGAAAGAATGCGAAGGAAAAAATAGAAAATATATTCTTAATCATTGGCAATAGGCACTGAATAAACAGGAAAATATGGTTGAGTCTCTTAAAGAAACTTTTTTACAAAAACGGGTGGAAACACCGGATGGGAACCAGTTACCCTTACATTCACACACATCAGAAAGTCAGGGTTATTTTTTACAGGAGATGTTTGATTTGATTAAACCCAAATCTACGTTAGAGGTGGGAATGGCCTATGGTATTTCATCTTTATTTATTTTGGAAAAGCACAGGGAATACAAGAATCCTGAAAAATCACATTTAATTATTGAACCCTATTCCTGGCAGGGAGTTGCTGAACATTATTTTGAAAAAGAGAAGTTGAGTTATTTAACGGACATCCGTTACAAAAAATCGGATGAAGTACTGCCTAAACTATACTACGAAAGCCACCGCATTCAATATGCCTATATAGATAAAACTAAGCTATTTGATGTTGTAATGCAGGATGTTTATTTCATTGATAAAATTCTTGATGTCAATGGAGTGCTAATTTTAGATGATTGCGGTGGTTATTGGCCGGGAATACAAAAGGTAGCCAGATTTCTGAATTCTTTGCCTCATTATAAATTTTTAAAAGGACACAAAAAATATACTCATCGTGTTAGAAGGGAATTAGGTGAAAATCTTACTTCCTTATTCTTAAACATGGTTCCCTTTAGAAAAAAGTTTATTTCTGAACTGAATTTAAAAACCAACCATCACCTCGGACTTGAATATCGTTGTATTGCATTCCAGAAAATTTCAGAAGATAAAAGAAATTGGGATTGGGATAGGCCATTGTAAAACTGCCTCATTGTGAATAAACAACCTTTGGTTTCTGTCCTCATGACCGCCTACAACCGCGAAAAATACATCGCGGAAGCCATAGAGAGTGTGCTGGCATCTACCTACAAAAATCTTGAGCTGATAATAGTGGACGACCATTCATCTGAAAATACAGTATCCATTGCCCGGAAATATGAAGCAAAAGATTCAAGAGTAAAAGTATTTGAAAATAACAACAATCTGGGTGATTACCCCAACCGGAACAAGGCAGCATCTTATGCTAAGGGCGAATTTATTCAGTATGTAGATTCGGATGATTCAATCTATCCGGACGGTCTCGAAAAAATAATGCAGATATTGGATAACCTTCCTGATGTTTCTTTTGTTACAAGGGTATATGATAATAAGATTTCATCGCCAATTCTTCTCAATAGTAAGAAGTCTGTTTATACGCATTTTTTTGAGAAGCCTTTTCTGACATTAGGCCCCGGAGGCACCATGATTCGCCGGAGCCTGTTTGAAAAAATAGGAGGATTTCCTGTGAAGTACGGTCCTGCCAATGATATGTATTACAATTTAAAGGCAGCAAGTAATGGTAACACAGTGCTGATTCCATTTGAATACATGAATTATCGAAGACACGCTGGACAGGAGATTAACGATCGGTTTTCCTATTTGTTCAATAATTATCTGTATCAGTCTGATGCGTTAAGAGAACTTCCATTGCAGTTGAAGAAGAATGAAATTGATTGGCTTATGTTGAAAAACAAGAGACGATTTTCTGTGAATCTGATAAAATACTTTTTTAGAACTTTTAATGTGAAGAAATTAAGATACGCTATTGCAAGAGCAAACTTTACTTTCGGAGATTTTCTTCAGGGAATTTTTCACACAAACAGATTGCTTAAGAAAAAAGATTGAGGTCTATTTGTCAAAAGAAGCACATTGAAATTACCTTCTGCCGGATATTATTTAAGAGTCTATAAGAGATTTGGATTTCCTGCTGTTTTATTTTTGGTTGGTTCCAAATTGAAAAGGAACAAAACAGATAATCTGAAAATTAGAGGCGCTGAATACCCAATCACACTAAGTAATTTCTCGTATGATGTCACCACTCTTTTTCAAATCTTCTATGCAAAAGAATATGAGGTAAGGTTAGAAAAGGATCCGGCTTACATCATTGACTGTGGCGCCAACATCGGTTTGTCGGCCGTTTATTTTGCTACCACATTTCCTAATGCTACTATTTTAGCAATTGAACCGGATGAAAATAATTTCAGGATTTTACAAAAAAATATAGCACCATATAAGAATATCATTGCCCTTAAAAAAGCTGTATGGCACCACAGAACTGTGATGGAAACCGTAGATACCGGTAACGGAGGATGGGCAGTGCAGACGAAGGAAAGTAGTACCGGCAGCGGGATTGAGGGTGTTACTATTCAGGAATTAGTCAGCGAATACAAATTTCAACGAATTGATTTGTTGAAGATAGATATTGAAGGTGCGGAACAGGAACTATTCAGTGAAAATTATGATTCATGGCTAAGCATAACTTCTTGCATAGCTATTGAACTGCATGAATTTTTAAGAGAAGGTTCGTCCAAAAACTTTTATAAAGCCATAGCGCCATATCATTTTTCCTTTTCTTCCAATGGAGAAAATCTGATTTGCAAAAGAACCATTGAATAGCACGATCTCACATACGGAAATGGTACCGCAACCTTTGGTTTCAGTTATCATACCTTGCTACAATGCTGCGAAATATTTACGGGAGGCATTAGAAAGCGTTTTAAATCAGTCTTACACCAATCTTCAAATCATTTTGATTGATGATGGCTCCACGGATGAAACAGCAGAAATAATAAAAACGTATCATGACCCGCGGATTGAATATTACCTGCAGGAAAACCGGGGCCAGTGTGCGGCATCCAATGCAGGCATTGAAAAGGCAAAAGGCGACTATGTCAAGTTTTTTGATGCAGATGACGTGATGAACCCGGAGCATATTGAAGCACAGCTATCAAGGCTTAATGGAAGTACCACCGCGCTGGCTTCCTGTGCATGGGGCAGGTTTTATGATAACAATTATTTATCGGCTAAGTTTATTCCTGAAACAGTCTGGAAAGATATGCAACCACTTGACTGGCTTAAAACCAACCTGCGGCAGAAGTATGATATGATGGGAGGTTGGCTGTGGCTGATTCCGGCACCGTTATTAAAAAAGGCAGGTGGATGGGATGAAAGGCTTTCGTTAAACAATGATTTTGAATTTAGCATCAGACTGGTCTTGCATGCAGAAAAGATATTGTTTGCAGGGGATGCGAAGATGTATTATAGAACGAATCCATATCAATCTTCATCATGGGTGATGGATTACAAAAATATAAAAGCCGGTATTCTATCTACTGATTTAGGATGTTCATACTTATTGAAAGCTGATCCTTCAGAAGAAACAAGGTTAATATGCGCCAACAGATATCAAGAATGGGTTTATAGAGCTTATCCGGTTTACAAGAATATTGTAGAAGAATTAGAAGACAAAATAAATCAATTTGGGGGGAGTGACAGAAAAACGGATGGAGGTTGGGTTTGGAAAATTCTTTGTTCTATAATGGGATGGAAAAAAGCCGTCCGTTTGAAAAATATATTAAAAAAAGCAGGCTATAAAAAATTGCCATTTAATTAATTATAAATATATTTTTGAATTAAATATTTATTATGAATTATGAAAAGATACTAGAGCAGGGAGGATTCATTTATAAAGGAGATTTTTATAAATTGACTTCTGCAATTGATAGTACCGAGGCTGAATTTTTAAAAAAGTTGATAGAAAAGCATAAACCAATGTCAACTTTGGAAATAGGGTGTGCAGAGGGTATTTCTTCTATGGTGATTTGTGAAACTATTCCAACAAAGGGTATTCATTTAATTCTGGACCCCAATCAATCTACTGAATGGAAAAATATGGGGAAAAATAATTTACAGAATGTTGGTTTAAATAATTTTGAAATTGTTGAAGAATACTCTGAATTTGCCCTGCCGGAATTTTTAAAGGACGGGAAAAGGTTTGATCTGGTGTTTGTTGATGGGTGGCACACTTTTGACCAAGTTCTTTTAGAATTTTTTTATATCAACAGGCTTTTACCAATTGGAGGGATTGTTGTATTTGATGATTCTTCTATGCCGGGTATTAATAGAGTTATGAGATATATATCTAACTATCCCAATTATGAATGTCTTGGAAGTAATCGGTCTGGCACAAACAGTAAAAGAAAGGCTTTTAATAAGATAAAGATGATAATTAAATTTGGAGCATCAATGTTGCCATTAAAGGTAAGGCGTGAAATATTTAATGATCTGACTTTGAGATCTGATAAATCGATAGGGATTGACGGATCTATGGTTGCCTTCATGAAAAAGGGAGAAGACCAGAGAGACTGGGGTTGGTATAAAACATTTTAAATGATTGCTCAATTCTTTGAATTGAAAGTAAATTTTATAAATAGTAATGTTCATTTCTCCCTCATCGGTTGCGGCCGCATCGGTCATCGCCATGCTGAACTGATTTCACAATTCGGTGAACTGGCGGCTGTGTGTGATGTGATACAGGATCGCGCAGAGGAAATTGCACATAGATATAACGTACCTGCTTATACAAAGTGTGAGGAGATGTTTGCATCGCATCCCGAAACGGATGTTGTGGTAGTCTGCACACCCAACGGATTGCACGCAGTTCATACCGTCGCCGCATTGAAAGCCGGCTTCCATGTGTTGTGCGAAAAACCGATGGCAATTACCGTTCACGATTGCGGCGAGATGATCAACACTGCCGACAAGATGAACAAGCGGTTGTTTATTGTAAAACAGAACCGCTTTAATCCGCCGGTAGTGGCGGTGAAAAAAGCATTGGATGAAGGCAGGCTGGGAAAGATTTTCAGTATTCAACTGAATTGTTTCTGGAACAGGGATGAAGCGTATTATTCCAATTCGTGGAAAGGAACTAAAGATTTAGATGGAGGCACATTGTTCACTCAATTCAGCCATTTTATCGATCTGATGTACTGGATGATCGGCGACGTGAAAAAGGTGCATGCCATCCTGCACAACTACCACCACCAGGGCATCATAGAATTTGAAGATACGGGCGTGGCTACACTGGAATTTGAAAACGGCGTTATCGGAACGCTCAATTACTCGGTAAACAGTTTTGAGAAAAATATGGAAGGTTCGCTGACGATTTTCGGTGAGAAGGGAACTGTAAAGATTGGAGGACAATATCTCAATGAGCTGGAATACCAGGAAATAAAAGATTATGAAATTACCGGTTTACCTCCGGGCAATCCGCCCAACAATTACGGTCATTATGTGGGCAGCATGAGCAACCATGATAAAGTGTATCAGAACGTAATTGATGTTTTGCAAAACGGTGCCAGTGTGGCTACCAGCGGTTTTGAAGGGATGAAGACGGTGGAGATTATTGAGAAGATTTATGGGAGGAGAGATTAGCTATTGTGGCCGTACCAATTGCAATGTGTATTGATCTGCCTGTCTCCGGCGAAACACACCCCGGAGCGATATTGTCATCATGAGTGAAACAAGGGATCTCGAATAGTACAATGAAGTAGATTCCTCGTTGCGCTTCGGAATGACATGTGAAGCATCCTGATGTAGATTCCTCTCTGCGTTCGGAATGACACTGCCCCTGTCATTCCGAACGACCGGAGGGACGAGGAATCTATATATGAATGCCTTGATGTAGATTCCTCGCCGCGCTTCGGAATGACACTGCAATCTGTCATCCGGATCTGCCTTCGGCGGAACAAGCCTGAATCCTAATGATCTCCATCATCATCCCCTGTTACAATGCTTCCGCATTTGTGGAGGAAACTCTGTCCAGCGTGCTGAATCAGACTTACCGGGATGTTGAGATCATTGTGGTAAATGATGGTTCAACAGATAACAGCGAAAACGAGATTCTTAGTTTTAAGGATAGACGGATCAGATATTTTAAACAATCCAACAAGGGACAGGCGTCAGCGTGCAACCTGGGTATTTCTCATGCAAAAGGCGATTACATCAAATTTTTTGATGCGGATGATGTGATGGATCCGGAGCATATTGAAAAGATGGTGAAGAGGTTGGAAGGAAATGACCAGTCAATTGCTTTTTGTGAATGGGGCGCTTTTGAAAACGATGATGTTTCGTCTGCAAAGTTTTCTCCTCTGTCAAATTGGAAAGACATGTTGCCATTGGATTGGCTGAAAATTGAACTGAAACAATATTGTGATATGCTGGCAGGATGGCGGTGGCTGATTCCCCGCACCTTGCTTGAGAAATCAGGGGGATGGGATGAACGGCTGACGCTGAACAACGATTTTGAATTCAGCATCCGCTTGTTGCTGAAAGCCGATAAAATGTTATTTGCCGAAGGCGCAAAAATGTATTATCGATGGGCCGCTCCACATGCTGTGTCCCGAAAGAAAACAGAGAAAGCATTTCGCGATGCGTTGCTTTCTACAGATTTAGGTTGTGCATACCTGTTAGACAGGGAGAATAGTGAAGAGATAAAAACGATTTGCAGGAAGCGTTATGAGATGTGGCTGACAAGGATACCGGAGGAGTACCGGGAGTTGAGGATGTCATTCCGACGACCAAAGGAAGGAGGAATCTCAAAAGACGATCTGATATAGATTCCTCGCTGCGCTTCGGAATGACACTCAATGATGCAGATTCCTCGCTACGCTTCGGAATGACACTCAATGATGCAGATTCCTCGCTGCGGTTCGGAATGACACTCAATGATGAAGATTCCTCGCTCCGCTTCGGAATGACACTCAATGATGAAGATTCCTCGCTACGCTTCGGAATGACACTCAATGATGCAGATTCCTCGCTGCGCTTCGGAATGACAATCAATGATGAAGATTCCTCGCTACGCTTCGGAATGACAATCCAATCTGTCATTCCGAGTGGAACGAGGAATCTCAAAAGAAGCATACTGATGCAGATTCCTCTTCGCCTTGGCGAAGAGGAATGACATTCTCAAATCTCATCTTCCAGAAACCTCCATTCGGGATTAAAAGAATTTATCAATGCAACCTTCTTTTCCCGGCGCCATTTTTTCAATTGCTTCTCCCGGGTAATTGCATGAATGATTTCGGTGAAATGTTCGTAATAAATGAGGTAATAGGCTTTGTATTTTCCGGTGAAGGAAGAAGGATTAGATTGTTCTGCCCCCGCTTTATGTTGAGAAAGTCTCACTTTCAGGTTATTGGTCACACCAATATATAAGACAGTCCTGTTTTTATTGGTTGTGATGTAAACAGCATAATGATGACCGGTCTTCATTTAGGGAAATTAGAGAAATTCCGTTGATTTTTTGTAATGGATATTTATTAAAGGGTATTGGAATTAAAGGAAAGGTGAAAATAAAGATTCCTCGCTGCGCTTCGGAATGACAGTCTGCGTTCGGAATGACACTCCGATCTGTCATTCCGAACGACTGAAAGGAGGAGGAATCTCAAAAGGAACATTCAGATAAAGATTCCTCACTTCGTTCGGAATGACACTCCAATGATAAAGATTCCTCGCTGCGCTTCGGAATGACAGTTTGCACTCGGAATGACAATATGCATACTTACAAAAGACCCGATAAGAAAAAATTCAATGAAAATTCTATTTATATCCACCCTTAACCTGGCCACCAATCCGCGATTTTACAAAGAGATTGTACTCGCGAAGAAGAATAGTTTTGAAGTGGAGGTGATCTGTTTTGAATTCAATAACTGGAGTTACGATTTCAATAAAGAGTTGCTGCAATCTCTCGGCGAAACCAAAATTCATTTAATACCCGGAAACAGAAAACCCTTTTATCCGTGGGCCAAAAGTGTGTTTACCGAAACATTATTCCGAAAGAAAGCGAAATGGCTGAAACTGAAAGACCGGCAACTGTCACAGGCCGTGACCCGAAGGAGTAATTTGCTGATTGAATATATCAATCGGCTGAAGGGAAATTATGATCTCGTTATCGGACACAATCCAGGCGCTCTCTATCCGGTTTATTATGCGGCCAGAAAATTCGGGTGCAGGTGCGGATTTGATGTGGAGGATTATCATCCGGGAGAAGGGGATGACAAATATCTGCAACAACTTACTAAAACATTGATGAATGAATATTTACCAAAGATGGATTACGTCACCTTTGCAGCGCCGTTGATGAAAGAGATGCATACGAGGGATTTGGGAGAAGAAGGAGAGGAGTGGCATGTGATCATGAATTTCTTTCCAAAGGATCAATTTGTTTTTTCTGAAAGTGACAGGAGCGGGCCTTTGCAGATCGTCTGGTTTTCGCAAAACGTCAATTACAAACGCGGTTTGGAACAATGGATTCCGGCATTGAAATATTTTGAAAAAGAAATTGAACTGACGCTGATCGGAAATAAGAAAGAACCGTTTTTTTCAGAGTATGTTGAAGGGAATACTTTTATCAAATATGTTGAACCGATGAAATTGGAGGAACTCAATAAACATATCTGCACTAATGATGTGGGGTTGGCAATTGAGGGAGGAAAGGATTATAATAATAAGATTTCCGTACCGAATAAATTAATCACCTATTACCAGGCGGGGCTTTATATTCTTGCAACGGATACGCCGGGGCAAAAAGAGTTTATGAAATCGCATCCGCACAGCGGAATGATTTTGTCGCCAGCCAGCGAAGGTTTTATGGATAAACTGGCGCAGGTCATTGCGAGCAAAGATTCCATCCGCCGGACGAAGCGAGAGCGTTTCCGCAATGCGAGTGTTTTCAATTGGGAGCGTGAGTCGGAGAAGTTGGTGGAGGTGTGGGATGCGATGAAACCTTGAAGGTCTGCCGCAAGGAGATGCGGGTGGCCAAGACCTTTAAGGTTTTAATTATATCTTTAATCCATGAAACGTAACCAACCATTGATTCCGGGGATGACCTATCACATTTACAATAGGGCTGTTGGGAACGAGAAGCTTTTTAAAGAGAAAGAAAATTATTTGTACTTTTTAAAGAAGCTACAAACCTATCTTATCCCGGTGATGAATTTCTATAGCTATACTTTGATTCCTAATCATTTTCACCTTATGGTACAGATCAAAGATGAAGGCGCCTTAAACGACTTATTTAAGCTACTAAAGAAAAAAACTTTTAATCCCACGATTCATAACCTATCAGATTTTGTTATGGAACAGGTGAGCAATTGTTTAAATAGTTACGCGAAATCATTTAACAAAAAATACAAGCGGATGGGAGGCTTGTTCATGGCTGGTACAAAGAGGAATGAATTGATTACCGAACGATACCTGCGGAATCTGCTTCTATATGTCCATAAAAATGCTGTTCATCATGGCCTGACAAAGAAAATTGGAGTATGGCCATTTGATGGATATAATGAAATTGTAAGTAATTCAGCTACATGGCTGTGTGCCAGTGATGCTATTAACTTTTTTGGTTCAAGGGAAGAATTTATCCGTTGCCATACCAAATTGACCATTGATATAAAAAGAAGAGATTGGGACGTATGAGGGGGGATTCAGTCTTAAACCTTCAAGGTTTCGCTGGCGCACGAGGCCATCGCCGCAAACATTAAAGGTTTGGGATTAAAATGAAAAAAATACTCATCATATCGCCGCACTTTCCACCGTCAAACCTCGTTGGTGTACACAGAGCACGGCTACTGTCCATTCATTTGCCTGAATATGGATGGGAACCTATTGTATTAACAGTACACGAAAAATATTACGAGCAAAGCCTTGATGCCAATCTGGAAAAACTTTTGCCAAAAAACCTGAGAATAGAAAAGGTGGATGCTTTAAGAATAACCAGGCCGAGAACCGTAGGTGATATTGGGATCCGGGCATTCAGGTCGCTTTACAAAAGAGCAAAGCAGATAATTCGTGATGAACAAATAGATTTTGTCTTTATAACTATACCATCCTTTTATACGGCGCTTTTGGGTAGATGGCTTCACCAAACCACAAAAGTTCCTTACGGAATAGATTACCAGGACCCGTGGGTTCACAATTTCCCGGGTAGTGAAAAGTTATTTTCCCGTCATTGGTTTGCTACCAAACTTTCCAGAATCCTGGAGCCCATTGCAGTAAAAAAAGCATCATTGATAACGGGGGTTGCTGAGGGATATTACAGTGATGTCGTAAAGCGAAATCCGCATTTGCGGGAGAGCAGCCTTTTTGCCAATCTTCCGATAGGTATAGAGCCCTCTGATTATGATGCTATCAAACATATTCCAATTCGCCCCTATCTTTTTAAAAAAGAGACTGGAAAAATAAAATTGATTTATGCGGGGGCGATGTTACCCAAATCATATCGCCCGCTTGAATTGATTTGTAAGGCAATCAGTGAGCATCCTGAAAAATATGCGGATATCGAGATTCATTTTATAGGTACGGGGAAAAACCCGGTAGATCCCGAAGGATATAGTATAAAACCAATAGTAGAGAAATTTGGATTATGGGAAAAACCCTTTTTTGAACATCCTGCAAGAATACCTTATCTGGACGTTCTGGCTCATTTGAAAGAAGCAGATGGCATTTTTATTCTGGGTAGTACAGAAATACATTATTCACCATCCAAGGTTTATCAGGGAATCGCTTCAGAAAAGCCCGTTTTTGCAATTTTACACGAAAAGAGTTCGGCGGTGGGAGTAATCAATCAGACAAACGCAGGTATCGTGCTGACATTCTCCGGAGAAAAAGGTGTAAGCGAGATATATTACTCATTTGATACTTCCTTTGGTGAGTTAAGAAAATTTATCTCACGGTATAAACCAGAAATCATTAAAGAAGGTGAGTTTCAAAATTATTTTGCCTCCAGCCTCACGAATACCCTTGTGAGTTTTTTGAACCAGATAGTTCCGGATGCTGAATCAGGCAGGAAGATTCTAATAATCTCACCCCACTTTCCACCTTCTAACCTTACCGCTGTGCACCGGGCACGATTGTTTTCACAACACCTGCCTGGTTTCAACTGGACACCTGTTGTACTTACTGTAGATGAACTGTATTATGAAGAAGAACCTGATTATAATCTTTTAAAACTGGTGCCTTCTTCAGTTAGGATCGAAAAGGTTAAAGCGAGTAAGGTACATAAACCACGGGTGATAGGAGATATTGGTTTACGATCTTTTTATTCCCTTTATAAAAGAGCCAAAGAAATTATTACCAATGAAAAGATAGATTTCCTCTATGTTATTATTCCGTCATTTTATGGTGCTTTATGGGGAAGATGGTTAAATAGCACCACTGGGATAAAGTATGGCATTGATTATGTTGACCCCTGGGTACATTTATTTCCGGGCGGGGACAAGCTGTTTTCAAGAGCCTGGTTTGCGACCTATCTTTCAAGATTTTTGGAACCGATCGCGGTAAAGAAGGCATCATTAATTACAGGTGTAGCCGAATCTTATTATAAAGACGTTTTTATACGAAACAAAAATTTGTCAAAATCATGCGCTTCACTGACTTTGCCTCCCGCCGGCGAGCAGCAGGATTTTGAAAGAATTCGTGAGTTGAATCTCGTTCCTACTATTTTTAAATCTGATGATTCTAAAATGCAGTTGGTTTATGCAGGAGCAATGTTGCCGAAAGCATACAGTATTTTAAAAAATATCTTTGAGGCTATCCAAAAAAATATTAAAACTTTTGAGTGCCTCGAATTGTATTTCATAGGCACTGGAAAATATACCAATGATCCCAATGGATTTAATATTAAGCCTCTCGCAGAGAAATACGGACTCTGGCAAAAGCAGGTATTTGAATACCCGGCACGTATTCCATATTTAGATGTTCTGGTTCATCTGAATGCAGCAGATGGCGCATTTATCCTTGGAAGTACAGAGCCCCATTATACGCCTTCTAAAGTTTACCAGGCTGTACTATCAAAGAAGCCAATCCTTGCGGTATTGCATCGTGAAAGCACAGGGGTGAAGGTGATCCGTGATTCCCAGGCAGGAGTGGTAATAGATTTTGATGGGGAGGGAGACCTGGAAAGAGTAAGGAACATTTTTGTGGAACGATTTGCAGAATTCAAAGTGTTTTCTGACAGGTACAATTATGATTTGATAGACCATGCGATATTTGAAAAATATTCGGCCGAGAAGATCACTGAAAAGCTGGTGAACGGGATCAATGAAATTATAAGCAGGTAATGGCAAGGGTTTATATAAAAATTCCTAAGTCAGGACTGGGGAATATGATGTTGGTCTGGGCATATGGAATCGCTTTTGCAGAACTGAACCGGTTGCCCGTTACCGTTTCAAGATGGTGGGGATTCCGTTGGGGTGCGTTGCTCAGGCGAGAGAAAAAAAACAGGTTGTACCGGGGATATTTTAAGGAGGAGCGGTTGTTGAAAAGGTTCGTTAGCAGCGCCAGAACTCTATTCAGCAAGAAGGTGCACAATCCCGGCTTGAAAAAAGTGGAGAGTGTTTCGGCGCGGAACGTGGTTTATATTTTTGACAAACTTCCTGCTCATAACTATTTTACCAATCTCTATCCGCATTTATCACTCATTCGTGAGAAGCTATTTTCATTACTGACACCGCGGGTAATGGAAGAATTCAACGGTTGTTTAAAACCAGAAATTGCGGTCCATGTGAGAAGGGGAGATTTTAAATATGCCAACCACATCACATCAGAGGAGTATTTTATCGGCATTATTCAGGCTATCAGAAATACGACAGGAGAAAACCTGAAGGTTACGATTTTTACCGATGGAGGAGAGCATGAAATATCAAAGCTGTTGAGGCTTTCCAACACCGAAGTCGCAAACAATAAATTTGATATAACGGATATCCTCCAGATGAGCCAAAGCCGTTATTTGTTGCTATCAAGAGATAGCTCATTCAGCTATTGGGCAGCGTTTTTATCAGAGGCAGTTGTGATCATGCATTCGGGAGACTGGCAGAAGAGAATAAAACCGGATAGCGGGAGTTATCGTGAAATAAGGTGTAATGGTGCTGAAGATCTAAATGGGTCGTTTGGGATGTGAGGGATTTAGGAAGCAATGGTAATTTCTTTAAAAGCTAATTGATCCGCCCGTATGGACTATTATGCAATTTGCTTTTCTGACAAGAAATTTGAAAAAACCAGAAAGAGGTATGCCCTGGAATTAGCATCTAAAAATATTTTCAGTGATGTGATCCAATACACTCCTGATGACTTTGATGCAGAATTCCTTTTAAAGCATGAAGATTTTATGCGAAACAATCTAAAAGGATATGGATTTTATATATGGAAACCTTATTTTATCCTGAAGACGATGAATAAGATGAATGATGGTGATATTCTTGTTTATGGAGATGCGGGTAACGAGATTCGCGGTACCCGGGAAGAATGTTTATCTGTTTTTAATCTTGTTAGAATGCCATCTGGCCATCTTCCTTTACTTGCAACACGGGTAGGATGGAACATTCGGTGGATAAAAACTGACTTATATTTTAGAATGGGATTTAAAATATTTTATCCGTTCAAAATAATGGTTGAGGCAAACCGTATTGTAATAAAAAAAGAGGCAGCAACATTGAAATTTGTGAAGGAGTGGCTTCATTACTGTACTGTTGATTATAGAAATATTGACGAATCGAAATCCAGGATTCCACAATTGCCTTTTTTTGTTCAGCATAGATATGACCAAAGTGTCTTTTCCATTTTGTTTCATAAATACCGCGGTATGGAGGTAGATTTTGGCAAAATCTGGCAAGCTTCCCGATTAAGGTATTAATGGTTTTTCCTGCTAAAAAGATATTATGGATATATTAAGACGATTGGGCAATACCGTCAAATACGTGAAGATTTTGGTAAGAGATAATAAGGCTGTTGTCCGTAATTTAAGCGAATGGAGCAATAGCATTGTGAATCCTCAGGAATTCTATCTGGATGCCTTCCGGTTCTATTATTTTAATTTGCCATCAAAGCTGAAGTTGCATAAAAAGTATTTTAGCAGAAATTCAAGAGGATTCGGCGAAAAGGCATTCCATACGATGTGGTTTCTGTTATACAAGAAATATGCATTTTCAAATTTTTTAGAAATAGGGATATACAGAGGGCAAATAATTAGCCTTGTGGGATTATTAGCCAATATAGAAAAAAAGGGAATTTATTTACAAGGCATTTCGCCGTTTGATAATTCTGGTGATCTGGTATCAGAATATATCCCTATAAACTACATGGAAGATGTAATAACTAACTTTGAAAAGTTCTCACTACAACCACCCAACCTTTTAAAAGCATTATCAACAGATATCGAAGCCCATAAGACAATCGCTTCCCGCCTTTGGGATTGCATTTACATTGATGGTTCTCATGATTATGATATAGTGAAGCAGGATTGGGACGTGTGCAGCCGTAACCTAAAGCAAGGCGGAATTATAGTGTTAGATGATGCTGCCCTAAATACCAATTATAATCCTCCTTTTTTCGCCTTCCCAGGGCATCCTGGCCCGTCGAGGTTAGCGAATGAAATTGAGAATAATTATACTTCCTTTAAAGAAGTATTAAGGGTCGGCCATAATCGTGTGTTTGAAAAAATTAAGTCAAACTAAAATGGCATTTTCCTGATTAAAACTGTAAGCTAATTATCAAAGATCAAGAGATTTTGAAACGCCTCGCCATTATCAACACTCATCCCATCCAGTACAACGCTCCCTGGTTTCGTTTGCTTGCTGAAAGAAAAAAGATTGCCATCAAAGTATTTTATACATGGAGCCAGGTGCAGACGGAAGAAAAGTATGATCCGGGATTCGGAAAAAATATTGAATGGGATGTCCCGATTCTTGACGGATACGATTACACTTTTGTAAAGAATGTTTCTAAGAATCCGGGTTCAAAAACATTCCGTGGCATCCAAAATCCAACCCTGATAAAAGAAGTGGAAGAATGGCGCGCAGATGCAGTGCTGGTGTTTGGTTGGAAGTTTGACGGCCACCTCAGAGCGCTGAAATATTTCCATAAAAAGATACCTGTTTTGTTCAGGGGCGATAGTACACTGCTTGATAAGAAAATTTTCCCGAAGGAACTCATCAAGCCCTATATTTTAAAAAACGTATTTAAGCACGTGGATGCTGCTTTGTATGTGGGAAGTGCTAACAAAAAGTATTTTCAAAAAGCCGGGATGGAGATTAAGCAATTGTTCTTTGCTCCTCATGCCATTGACAACAATCGCTTTGCTGCTGCAAAAGGTGCAGAGATATCTGGATGGCCTGAGAAAAGCGAAAAAAAAGTCACCTTCCTTTATGCGGGTAAATTGGAAGATAAGAAAGACCCCATATTGTTACTATCGGTTTTTGCAAAACAAAAATATCAGCATGCAAGGTTGGTGGTGGTAGGAAACGGGCCATTGGAAAAAGAATTGAAAGAGAAGTATGGCCACGTTGACAATATTTATTTCCTGGATTTCAAGAACCAGCAACTGATGCCTTCGGTGTATAAAAATTCAGATGTGTTTATTTTGCCATCCAAAGGTCCGGGTGAAACCTGGGGGCTTGCCGTCAATGAAGCGATGGCTTGTGGTAAGCCTGTTTTGGTGAGCGACAGGTGTGGTTGTGCAGCGGACTTAGTGGAAGAAGGTAAGACAGGTTTTACGTTTCGGTCGATGGATGCAGAAGATTTAAAAATAAAGTTGGACTGGATGATTCAACACCGGGATGAGTTGCCGAACATGGGAAAAAGAGCCTATGAGAAAATTCAGGGCTGGAGTTTTGAGAAGGTTGTGACGGCAGTTGAAGAATTGGTGGTTGGCTTATGAATGCCATTATTTTTCTTTGAATCAAATGTTTTATAATGAGAACTGATTTCTTTTCAGATTTAAGATGAGTTTCCTTTCCGATCAATACCGGCTTCTTCCTTCCTTCAGGGGCAAAAAGAGGATAGGGAGCCTGTTGTTCAAAAATGCCATTTATAAATATCAGGACAGGATTATCCGGTGCAAAGACGGATTAAGGTTTCATGTTTTGAACACACACGATAGTATCGGGCGCGATTTGTTTTTGGATGGAGAATATGAACCGGAAACAGTTAAGCTGATGCGATCACTTTTGACACATGAAGATGTGATGATAGATGCCGGTGCTAATATTGGTGTGATGAGTATTCCGGCGGCACATCATAAAAATATTCAGGTATATGCCTTTGAACCGGCACATCATATTTATGAAATTCTTGAAAAGAATATTTTGCTGAATCAAATGGGTAATGTGAAAGCCATTCCATTGGCATTGTCCGATAAAGATGGGGTACACAATTTTTATGAATCAGACAGGATGCACGGCTGGAGCGGGATGGTGAAGATTGACAGTTTTCAACATTATCAGGCAAAGACCATTACGCTTAATTCATTTGCAAAAGAACAGGGCATAAAAAAAATAAAAGTGTTGAAAGCCGATGTGCAGGGTTGGGAGTATTTTGTTTTTAAAGGCGCTGAAAGATTGATTGATGAGGGAAGGATAGAACATATCATCTTTGAATTTGAATGGTGGGCTGAAAAGAATGCCGGTCTTGAACCGGGGGCGGCGCAGCAGTTTCTGATGGATTGCGGATACCACCTTGAAACACTGGCCGGGGAGACAATTGACAAACCCAAAGCAGAGGGAGCAGTGATGATACATGCGATGAAGTGAACGGGTGACGCGCTTTCACGCTTCCGGGCGACGCGCTGCAAGCGGGTTGCGCGGTTCCCTCCGCCAGGACTATTGACGCAGCATTTATTTAGGGGGAAACGCTCGTTTTACCGTTCAACCCGCTGGAAGCATGTCGCCCGGTAAAACGAGTGTGTCGCCAGATCGGGGGAAACAAATACATTTGAAAAATGAACTAAAAAACCCGGAATCCATCGCGGTGAACAGGCTCCTAAACTCTAACCCCTAAACTCTAAACTACTTGTTCTTCCCAACCCTTTTCAATGTAAAAATCAACTGGCTTGCTTATGCACTGGGATTGGTGGCGGTGATCATCGTAATTCCGGATATTTCGGTGTGGCGATTTTTGGCATTGGCAATTGCGGGGCATCAGTTTTTGTTGTTGTTTTATTCTTACGGATATGTGATTCCTGTAAGATATTGGGCAGGAGCAATGGCGTGTTTGCAATACCTCGTCGGGCCTTCATTTGCCTACAGCGGACTGGATGAGTTGATGTATTTCAAATACCGGATGCAAGTGCCGGAGGATGTGTATTTTGCTTATGCTATTCCTGCGGTTATTTGTTTCATATTAGGATTGCATATTTCAGGCAGGCTATGGGGAGAGAAGGTGGACGAAGCAGCGGTGAACAGGTTTGTGGAATCGAATACCCAGTTGCCGTATATTTTTATCGGGATAGGGTTTCTTTCATCTATTGTATCTGGTTTCTTTGGTGCAGAGTTGGCCAATGTGTTTTATATCCTGAGTGGGTTTAAGTTTATTGGATTGTTTATGCTTCTTTTGAGTAAGCAACCGGTTAGATTACTGCCGCTGGTTTTGGTTATTGGAGCAATTGTCAGTACCTCGTTGAAGACTGCTATGTTTCATGATCTGCTTACATGGGTTGTATTTGTTTTAGCAGTTCTGGCAATAAAATATAAACCTTCGGTAATAGTCAAGATCTGGTTTACTATCGGGATGGTGGTGGTTGTATTAATTATACAGCAAATCAAATCTGTTTACAGATCTAATATAACTTACGGTCAGGGTAATACTGCTGCATTTGAGGAGAGTTTTAAAACAGTAAATCAGAGTGGTGGATTCTTTGACTTGAATAATATTGCCGGAAGTAATGTAAGAATTAACCAGGGTTTTATTGTAACTTATGCGATGAGCTGGGTACCAGAACATGAACCTTTTGCCAGAGGAGCTGAATTAGTCAAAATTCTGGAAGCTGCATTCCTCCCAAGGATCATTGCTCCCGATAAGTTGAAGGCCGGCGACAATTCCCTTGTATTTAAATATACCGGTATGACGATCCGCCAGGGCACCAGTATGAGCATCAGTGCACTGGGCGATTTCTATGTCAACTTCGGAACATTTGGCGGGTGTATCGGGATGTTTCTTTTCGGGTGGATATTTAATTTGGTGTTGATCGGATTTCAAAAGTTCAGCAAAGACTTTCCCATCATTCTTGTTTTTACTCCATTGGTATTTTATTATCCGATCCGTCCGGATACTGCTTTGCAAACGGGTTTAGGCCATTTGGTGAAAGCGAGTTTTCTGTTGTGGGTGATGATTATTTTCTGGAAGAAGGATTTGAGCCGGCGTGGTATTGAGCAGAAGATTTTGATGGAACAGGCGAAGAGAGAGGCGGAATTGGCGAGGGGGGGTTGAGTTCAGGGTTTAAGAGCCTGTCCGCCGTGGTGGATTTAAGAGCCTGTCCGCCGTGGCGGATTTAGGAGCCTGTTCGCCACAGCAGATTTCAGAGTTTCAAATTTTGTTCACTGTTACGGGTACTCATCCGTCACGTTTACTCTCGCGGCTGGTGAGGACACCAGCCACTAAATAAAGTTTCGTGTATTGATAGTTGTGGTGGACTATCCCATACCAGGCATGACAAAATAAAACCTCCGGATATTAACTTACCCAAATGCGAATTTTCATAACCATTCCCTGGTTCCTGCCTGCATATAAAGCCGGCGGACCTATTCGATCTGTTGCCAATCTGGTGAATCAATACAGCGATTCAGAGTTTTACATTTTTACAGGAGACAGGGAACTCACAGGGGAATTACTTACGAATATTAACCGTAGCCAATGGCTGACTTTTAATTCGAATACCAAAATCTGGTATGCATCAAAAAGTGGTTGTAAAAACCAGATGATTATGCAAACAGAAAAACTGAGGCCTGATGTGATTTTCATAACCGGTTTGTTTTCCTGGCATTTCACTTTGGTTCCGTTGATTTATTGCAATGCGCCGAAGAAGATTATTTCGGTAAGAGGTATGTTGCATCCCGGCGCCCTTTCTCAAAAAACATGGAAGAAAAGATGGTATATCCGGATGATGAAGTGGATGGGTATTCCATCAAGGGTTTATTTTCATGCAACCGATGAAGAAGAGAAAAAATTTGTTCAGAATATTTTCGGGGAGAAGACAAAGATTTTTGTGGCAGGAAATATCCCTTCCGGGTTTGAGTGGCAATCCTTGCCGTGGAAGACCCCTGGTTCGCTGAATCTTGTGACAGTGGCGTTGATAAGTCCGATGAAAAATATTCTTTCGGTTCTTCAGGCATTGGGTCATTTGAAATCCAAAGTCAACTATACCATTTACGGCGCAGTAAAAGATGAATTGTATTGGAAGCAGTGTGAGGAAGAAATTAAAAATCTTCCGGAAAATATTAAGGTTGAATACAAGGGTTCTGTGGAGTTCGATAGAGTATTGGCGTGTTTGGCGGATAATCATGTTTTTATTATGCCGAGCGAGAGTGAAAATTTCGGGCATTCACTTTATGAGGCGTTGTCTGCCGGGCGGCCGGTAATTACAAGTGAGAATACTCCGTGGAAGGCATTGCGGGAATCGCATGCAGGAATAAATGTTGATTCGCATAGTGAAAATGAAATAGCAGATGCCATAGAATTTTTTTCTGAAATGGATTCAGAAGAATTGGAGAAATGGTCGCGGGGAGCACATGAATATGCAGTAAAGAATTTGAATATGGATAAATGGATGGAGGAGTATAGTGTGATGTTTGGAGAGGGAATATGAATTATTAATAATTGTTTCCCACTCTGTGTTTGTTATCTTCACCGTCAATAGGTACTATCACTATCCTATGTGCGATGTTGACACCGGTCAATAAATAACACTGTCATTCCGAATGAAGAAAGGAATTTCATTCTACAATAACGATAAGTAAAAGTATAAATATCTCATAAGTGTTTGTGTATTCGGGATAATTGCTACAACTTCAAAATATCCATTTCCTTTATTATACATTTGGCTTTAAATAAATCAGGTGAAATCACAACTTACATACATCGCAAAATTTCTCGGCGTATTCTGCCTTCTGTATTTTGGTACATGGGTAGTTATTGCCCTTGCCTCGCCCGGAGGAGGGATTCACAGTGACCTTGTTCAAAAATATTTTGACTATGTCAGCGCTTTGAAAATTTCTCTGATCAAAGCGCCTGCATTCATTTTATCACTTTTCGGAATTGGCACTTCCCAGGAACCTGGTTTTTTGCTTCGCTGGAATGATGGCCGTGGCGTCATCATAGCGTATTCCTGCGTGGGATATGGTGTGTATAGCTTTTGGACAGCTTTTGTGGTTGCCAACAAAGGATCTTTCAAAAAGAAATTCATTTGGGTGGCAATGGGATTGATTAGCCTCTGGTTTATTAATGTGGTACGCATTACCCTGTTCCTCACTTCCATCAACAAAGGATGGGACATGCCTTTCGGAATAGATCATCATACCTGGTTTAACATTGTTGCTTACCTGTTTATTTTTATCATGATCTTTTTTTATGACCGTTCTTTCAGAAACAGATCTGATCAAACTGATTCAAAAGAAAAGACTGTTTTAAGTCAACCGCATTTTTGATGAATATTATCGGGATCAATGCGTGGCATGCAGATGCTTCGGCAGCACTGGTGGTGGATGGAAAATTGATTTTGGCCATAGAGGAGGAACGCTTTACGCGGAAAAAACACTGGGCCGGATTTCCCTCGCAGGCAATACAATTTTGTTTGAAAGAAAGCGGACTTAATCCTGAAGACATTGATTTCTTTGTCATTGGCAGGGATCCTTCTGCAAAGTTTTTGCACAAAATTCTTTACCTGGTTAAAAATCCGGGCGGAAGTTTTCAGGCGATTAAAGACAGGTTTGCAAATAGCCGCAAAGCGGGAAATGTAACTAAAGAATTAGTGAATTCTGTTGGTAAACCGGAATCTTTTTTTAAAAACAAAGTAGCACATGTCGAACATCACCGCAGCCATATTGCATCTGCTTTCTTTGCTTCCCCATTTGAAGAAGCAGCCTGCCTTTCGGTAGATGGTTCAGGAGATTTTTCAACTACCATGACCGGAATCGGAAATGGCAATCAGATTGAGATCCTGAATTCTGTTGATTTTCCTCATTCGGTCGGGATTTTTTATACTGCATTTACCCAATTGCTCGGGTTTCCGCATTATGGTGATGAGTACAAAGTAATGGGGCTGGCTCCGTATGGCAAACCTGTTTATGCAGAGGAGGTAAGCAGAATTATAAAGTTGAGGAATGATGGTTTGTTCCGGCTCGATCTTTCTTTTTTCAGAAAAGGAACAGAAGGAATTATCAGTTATGATGAAAACTTTATGCCTGTGGTAGCGCCATTATATAGTCAGAAAATGATTGATACATTCGGGAAGGTGCGGGATGTGAAAGCGCCGTTGACACAAGCAAATAAAGACCTGGCAGCATCGGTTCAGCAGGTAACCGAACAAGTTCTTTTTCACATTTTGAACTATCTCTGTGAAATAACCAAATGTAAAAATTTATGTCTCGCGGGTGGAGTTGCGCAAAATAGTGTTGCCAATGGGAAAATTCGTGATAACACACCATTTGAAAATATTTATATTCCCGGTGCAGGTCATGATGCGGGCATTTCGATGGGATCAGCTTTGTATGTACATTATAAAAATAGTCCGTCATCCAAAAGGTATCATATCAAAACGGCTTACCTCGGAAGTAAATATTCCAATGAAGAGATTAAGCATTGTCTGAGAGAAATAAATCTTGGATTTTCCGAAATGAATGATGAAGAATTATTTGAAAAGATTTGCGGGACTTTGATTAAGGGAGGAGTCGTCGGATGGTTCAATGGAAGGTCAGAGTTTGGACCGAGAGCTTTGGGTGGCAGGTCTATTCTTGCGGATCCGCGAAGATCAGATGCAAAGAGTATTTTGAATACAAAGATTAAACGGAGAGAAAGTTTCCGGCCATTTGCCCCCTCGGTTTTGAAAGAATATGTTTCGGAATTTTTTGAACAGGACGATGATGTTCCATTTATGGAAAAAGTTTTTAAGATCAGAGAAGAAAAGAGATCGTTGATCCCGGCCGTAACTCATGTGGATGGTACAGGCAGGCTTCAGACAGTGGAAAAAGAAGCGTCGCCAAGATATTATAACCTGATAGAAACCTTCAGGAGAAAAACCGGTATCCCGATTTTGCTCAATACTTCTTTTAATGAAAATGAGCCGATCGTCAATACGCCGGAAGATGCTGTTAACTGTTTTTTACGGACAGGAATGGATATGCTTGTGATGGAGAATGTGGTGGTGGAGAGGGGGGAAGAATTAAGAATGAAGAGTGAGGAATTAAAAATTAAGAATTAAGAGTGAAGAATTAAGAATTGAGAATTAGTAATTAAGAATGATACTTATAATACCTATTTGAAGGATGATGACTGGATATTCGCGGATAATCGGTCTGTTGCAAATTTGAATAATTTTTCCTGTAGAAGGGAATGTATTTTTCACCGGTTAACTAAAAAAGCCGTTAATTGAAAATTGGTAATATGATTCCTGAAGTATTTTCTAATGTTGAAAGATGATTTCGCTTGCCATTCAACAATTTCAGATAATTATTTAAAAAGTATATGGTTTCGATATCATTCGGCTTCCGTTTTATATTCAATTGAACCTTCATAAATAACTGATTTAAAATGTTGGTGATCGGGCGGATTAAAATTTGTTAATAATAAATTTCCATTATCTGATAAAAAATGTTTACTTCACATCGCCGTAAAATATGAGAGTTTCTATTATAACAGTATGTCTGAATTCTGAAAAGTATCTTTCTGATTGTATTGAATCGGTAAGGAACCAGTCGTATCATGATATTGAATATATTGTAATAGACGGGGGATCAACAGATAAGACTTTGGAAATTATTAACAGGAATCTCCATGTCATTTCCAGGTTTAAGTGTGAACCTGACCGCGGGATGTATGATGCCATTAACAAAGGAATCCGGATGGCAACCGGCGACATAATCGGTGTGCTCAACAGTGATGACATTTTTGCTTCAGCGGATTCAATAAGTAATATTGTTGATTGCTTTCAGTTGAATGAAACAGATTCGGTTTACGGCGATCTGGTTTACGTGTCACCTGAAAATACCGAATCAATCACCCGTTTTTGGAAAGGGAAAGAGTTCCGCAGGTTTCGGTTTAAATTTGGCTGGATGCCGGCTCATCCTACTTTTTATATTCGCAGGGATTTGATTCAGGAACACGGGCTTTACGAGAATCATTTCTATACCGCTGCCGATTATGAATTTATGGCCCGTTATCTTTATCGGCATCGATGCAGTGCTACGTATCTCGATGAAATTATTGTGAAAATGCGATGTGGCGGACTGAGTAACGGAAGCTTGAAACGCAGGCTGAGAGCCAACCGAAGAGACTATCTTGCCATGAAAAAGAACCACATTCCATTTCCGTTTCTGGTTAGTGTTTTGAAGCCTTTAAGCAAGATTCATCAATACAAGAAATCTCATTTGGCAAAGGCGGATGTGGCAATGAAAGAGAAATCTCTGATAACTTATGTAAAGGCAAATTCAGCCAACTTCACTCATGTGGAATCTGTTCAATAAGAAAAAAAAATTACTTTATCCCGGATTTAGCTGGTTGCAACGAGATATACATAATCATCTTTTGCCCGGAATAGATGACGGTTCACCTGATGTAGAAACTTCCATCGCATTGGTACGTGATCTGGCAGAGGCAGGTATCAAAGATTTTGTTTGCTCTCCGCATATTATTCAGGATATGTACCGCAATACTCCTGAAACCATTAACCTGGCACTTGATAAATTGAATGAGGCCATACGCAAGGAAAAAATTGATGTAAAAATTTCTGCCTGGGCGGAATATATGCTTGATGAATTTTTTATAGAAACACTTCGGTCGGGAAAACAATTGCAGTGTATTTCCGGTAAATTTATTCTTACAGAATTGCCGCTGTCTGTTCTTCCGTCGAATCTCGAGAGCATGGCATTTGAAATCAATACTTCAGGATACCATGCCATACTCGCGCATCCTGAGAGATATTTGTATTACCACAGCAGAATGGAAAGCTATACCCGTTTGAAAGAGTTGGGATTTTCCCTTCAGTTAAATCTCCTTTCTCTCACCGGATACTATGGACCCAGAATTTTGGCGGCAGCCAAATATTTGTTGAAACATGATTTAATTGATTATGTGGGCACAGACCTGCATCATTTTGATCATTTGCGCATGCTAACCGAAAAATCATCCGTCCGGATATTTGAAAAATATCTCGGAGGCCGCATCTGGAATACGTTTGGCGAAGTCTGAATGTAAAGTAAAAAATCCCTGTCGATTCCTATTTGAACCAATAATCCAACCAGTCGAGCATACGCGATGTAAATCCGTATTCGTTATCAAACCACGCACTTACACGTACCATTTTCCCCAACACTCTGATTTCTGTTCCGTCCACAATGCATGAATGAGTATTGCCTTTGATGTCTAATGAAACCAGCGGTTCCTCGGTGTATTGAAGAATGTTTTTGTATTCTGTTTCCGCACTTTTTCTGAAAAGATCTTTCAGGGCAGATTCACTTATTTCTGATTTTAAGGTTACAAAGAAACTGGCATAAGCGCCATTGGCCACCGGTACCCGTGTGGACGAAGCATTTAGTTTGCCAGCCAGCGAAGGGAACAACCTGTCCAGAGCTGTGCATAAGTCAATATCCACAGGAATGATAGATTCTGATGCGGCCCGGCCTCTGCGGAATTGATTATGTGATGAATCCACGAGTGCCTGCCGCGAAGTGAAACTGTGGAGTATATTTATCATTCCGTTTTCAATGCCGATGCTGTTGAGTAAATAGATGATGTGTGTGCTGCAATTGGTCATACATCCGCCGGGAGATAAGATATCGAATCCGGGCACATCGCCGTTTTGATTAAATCCAAAAACTTTCAGGGGAATATCGTCTTTCCCTGTTGTTGAGAGAAGTACTTTTTTTGCACCGGCTTTTAAATGTTTACCTGCCGATGCCCTGTCGAGAAATTTTCCGCAACATTCCAGGACTACGTCCACATCGTTTTCTTTCCAGGGTAATTTTTCGGGGTCATGTTCATGATAAACCCGGATTTTATCTTTGCCCACCTGCAGATTCCCATCTTTATAACTAACTTCTTCTTCAAAGGTTCCATAGATGCTGTCGTACTTTAAAAGATAGGCCAGATTTTCCGGTGGCATAATATCGTTGACAGCTACGATTTCATATTTTCCTGCCCTTCTTATCTTTTTAAATAACAAACGGCCTATCCTTCCCATGCCGTTGATTGCAATCCTCATTTCAAACTGATATTTTATGCAAAGATAAGTTGAGATTGTTTTTTGTTAAGGTAAGGGAGTTTTCAGGTTCTGAGTTTGAAGTTTCGGGTTCCGGGTTTCAGGTTCAAGGTTTCGGGTTTGAAGTTTCGGGTTTCTTGAACTCAGAACTCGGAACTTAGAATCCGCCTTCGGCGGGACAGGCCTGGAACTTGGAACTTGAAACCCGGAACCTACAATTTTAAGAGTTCTCAACAAACCTCCCATCCCCCTCACCTCATTATCAAAAAATAATAAACAAAAACAAACGGGATAGCCACCAGCATAGAATCAAACCGATCGAGAAATCCGCCGTGGCCGGGCATAATATTTCCGCTATCCTTTACTCCCGCAAGGCGTTTGATTTTGCTTTCCAGTAAATCACCAAGTGTACCGGTGATGGCACAAATCAAACTGATAAAAAACCAGTCAATGGTTCGATAAAAATGGGTGAGGCTGCCGATGATGGTAATGACCAAAACACAAAGTACAATACCGCCCAATGTTCCTTCAATCGTTTTCTTGGGAGAAATACTGGAAAGTTTTGTTTTACCAATAAACGACCCGCTGATGTATGCCATCGTATCATTGATCCAGATAGAAAAAACAATTCCGCAGGGAACCACTTTCAGCAGGGTATCATCGGTTGTGCGATTATCAAGCCGGATCAGAAAGAGGAGCGTGACGGGCAGTGTGATATACAACAGCCCGAGAATAAATTTCCAGACCATTCTTCCCTGCATTATTTTATTCATCAGTTGAAGGAATTCCTTCCAACCACCGAAATGAACTATCAGAAACAGGATGACAAAGCTCCATTTGTTCCAAAGCAACCCGGTGAGCATAACTACTGCAAAAACAATGGCAGTAAGGGTTCTGGTCCTGAAAGTCTTTTTATCTAATGCCATGTTTTCTTTTAATTATTTTTTGCAAGCCAATTGTGAAAATCATCATCATCCGGTTCGTGATAAATAAATTTTTCCTGAACCGCGAGAGATTCTTTCTTGAATTTTATCATTGCGAATATGAGAAGGATTAATGCAAAGGCTCCCGCCCAGACAGGAAAGTTTTCTTCCAATTCTTTGGAATTCGTTCTGCTCGTCTGTGAAATATACATGGCTGTAATCTGCAATCCGTTAAATAAAAAATGAAGCAGAACACTCAACCAGATGCTGCTGCTGAGATAAAAGATGGTGCCCAAAATGACCCCGAGAAAAAACCTTACAAGAAATCCGTAATACGACATGTGGACCAGGCTAAAGATGATGGAAGTAACCACAATGGCTATGACCGGGCCTTTGAACCAGCGTGTAAAAATATTTTGCAATCCTCCGCGGAAAAAGAATTCTTCAAAAATGGCCGGCAGGCATGCGATGATAAAAAGTGAGAGGAGGTACCTGGAAAAGGAATTGATATTTATGAAAATGGATTCTTCCACTTTTCGGGCATCTTCCATTTGCTGAAATTTGATAGCCCATGATTTAGGAATGGGAATGACTTTGTTGATTTCCCCCAGCATGCCTCCCACGGGAAAGACGAGGAGTAGAATAATGATTACCCAGATTATCTGTTTGTAAGAAATGCGTGTAAGCGTACCTGCAAAAGCAGATACTTTGCGGTAGCAGATCAGTGCAAAAAATATGACCGGCAGAAAAAAGAGAAAAAAAGTGGAAACGCCCTGAATGACCATCATGGCATTATAGAAAGCCGGGTTTGTCATGTCGGTTTGCATAGTTGCAAAAGAACGGTGGGTCATAGCCAGCCAGATGATGGCTGATGAAACAGATGCCATCACCATTCCCGCACCGGTAAGGCCCAGGAAAATCCCCAGTTGTGCAGGAAAGCTAAAGTTTTTTGAATTTCCATCTTGCAGCATGATCTTTTTTTAAAGTGCGTAAATTTACAGCCTTGCTTTTCGGGAAGCAAAAGAAATTAGATTATCTGAAAATAATTAATACAATTGGTAAAGATTGCCGACATAGAATTGCCAGATTTTCCATTGCTGCTTGCTCCGATGGAAGACGTGAGCGATCCGCCTTTTCGCCAGGTGTGCAAAGAAAATGGCGCCGATATGCTCTACACTGAATTCATAAGCAGTGAAGGTTTGATCCGTGATGCAATTAAAAGCAGAAAGAAACTGGATATATTTCCCTACGAACGGCCGGTGGGGATTCAGATTTTTGGCGGAGATGAAGACAGCCTTTCCATTGCTGCCCATATTGTGGAAGTCACAAATCCCAATGTACTTGACATCAATTTCGGTTGTCCGGTAAAAAAAGTAGTCACACACGGTGCAGGTGCCGGAGTATTGAAAGATATTGATTTGATGGTTCGCCTGACGGAAGCTGTGGTAAAGAGTACATCGCTGCCGGTGACGGTAAAAACCCGGTTAGGATGGGATGAGAGTTCAAAAAATATTGAAGAAGTAGCCGAACGTTTGCAGGATGTGGGAATTAAAGCGCTTTCCATTCACGGACGTACACGTGTGCAGATGTACAAACCTTATGCAGACTGGACATTGATTGGCAAAGTGAAAAATAATCCACGAATCACAATTCCGGTTTTCGGCAATGGCGATATCAATTCTCCGCAGAAAGCGGTGGAATACAAGAACCGTTACGGGGTGGATGGAATTATGATAGGAAGAGCGGCCATCGGGTATCCGTGGATATTCCGGGAAGTGAAACATTTTGCGATGACGGGAGAAATGCTTCCCCCTCCTACGATTAAAGAAAGAGTGGATGTGTGCCGCAAACATTTGCAACGTTCACTGGAATGGAAAGGAGAAATAGTGGGCGTATATGAAATGCGGAGGCATTATACAAATTACCTGAAAGGATTGCCCAACATTAAAGAATACCGGACAAAATTAGTGACGACAAAAGAACCTGATGCCATTTTTGAAGTGCTGAACGAAATAGAAAATCATTTTCAGGGATTTGAATTTGAACGTTCTCCGATCGATATGATTAATTATCATGAGAAATGTGCAATCTGATTTTTTATTAAAAAGGATTCTTCCGCTAAACAAAGTTTGTGAATGAACAAGACCCACGAAGATTTCATGAAAGTGGCCATGAGAGAGGCTGTGCGTGCGCTGGAAAATGAGGAAGTTCCTGTGGGAGCGATAGTTGTTATGAACAACCGGATTATTGGCAAAGGTTTCAACCAGGTGGAAATGCTCCACGACCCGACTGCACATGCAGAAATGATTGCCATCACTGCAGCCTGCAATACATTGGGAGGAAAATACATGACAGATGCTACGTTGTACGTGACGGTGGAGCCATGTACCATGTGTTGCGGCGCATTGTATTGGAGCAAAATATCGAGAGTTGTTTATGGGGCATCAGATCCCAAACACGGTGGATTGTCATTGCATGGAAACCTCCTGCATCCTAATACAGAAATCATCAGCGGAATAATGGCAGATGAATGTGGTGCATTGATGACCGATTTTTTTAAGTCGAAAAGAAATTGAAAGGTTTTGCCGGCTCTGTGTAAAGCCTGAATCATTTATTAAAATAGTGAAAAAGCCTCAGGAGCTAAAGAATATCTGAATATTGGTCTCAATCATTCAGGTTTCCAAATTGAGCACGATTCCTAAGGTTAGTTTGGCATAATTTTTTATTTTGCAAAGTAAGAGAGGTCAAATCCAAAGTTAGCAGCATTTAATTTAGATGTCATGATGAATAAAACTCCGGCCTATCTGACAAATGATGAAGAAAACAAGTTGTTTGTTGAGTTGGCAAAAAAGGTAAAAGATCGCATTAAATCAATTCCCGAAAAGAGGGGCGCTTACATAAAAGTGAAGGCAATTGTTCTGCCTTTCCTTTATTTTGGAAGTTATGTTTTTGCTTTGTTTAATACGGCTGACAAGGGGTTGTATATCGGTCTATATGTTTTCATGGGTATAAATATTGTTTTAATTTATCTCAATCTGATTCATGAAGCTGCACACGACAGTATTTATAAAACAAAAAAATACAACAAGTGGGTATTGAATATTCTGAATCTGGCGGGAGCAAACAGTTATATGTGGCGCAACCGTCATATCCTCAGCCACCATCATTACCCCAATGTCGACGGATGGGATACAGATATTGAACAGAGTGGTCCTATACTCGTTTATCCGCATGCCGAACCCAAAGGAATTCAGAAATACCAACACAAATATTTCATTTTTATTTATCCGTTTTATCTGTTTAACTGGATGCTGATTCGCGATTTCAGAGATTTTTTTGGAAAGAAAAGAGTTATCCGCAGAGTGCATGGAGTGCCACCGGTCAAAGAAAAAATTAAAATGATCCTGTATAAACTCTTTTATTTCTTTTATCAGATTGCTGTGCCCGTTCTTTTTTTCGATGCTTCTTTCGGACTGGCTTTTGGTGCATGGTTTCTGCAGGTATTAGTCGCCAGCATTTTTGCATTGTTTGTTTTACTTCCGCTGCATCCGTTGCCTGACAACGAATTTCCCGAACCAGATGAACTGAATAATCTCCCCTTTTCATGGATGAAACATCAACTGGAAGTAACCAATGATCTGAAGCCCAACAACTGGTTTATCCGCAATATTCTCGGCAATTTTAATTTTCATGTGGCGCATCATCTTTTTCCGAGTTATCCTTACGTTTATTACAATGAGATAACAGATGAGATTGTAAAATTTGCAGGCGAACACCATCTGGTCTATAAAAGATTTCCATTGTTTACTGCCCTGCACAAACACTACGATTTGCTTAGAATGAACGCCAAAGGAGCATCCCTTCACCACGTGTTTGAAGAACTGGATTCTTAGTTTGTAATGTCTCTGGATTGATATGTTCAATTAAAAAGAGGTGGTATAGTTCATACCTGTCATAGGTTTGATCCATGCTTTACCTAAACATTCTCCGGTAAATTTTTCCGATAAAAATGGTTTGAACCAACACCATAACCAGGATTCCCAACGCACTGTATAAAATATAAGGAGGCAGAGAAATCCTGAAATGAAAATCGGGAATGCGGTCAAGGAAATGATTCAGAGTGGATATGGTTCCCGATGGTGGGTCTTTTACTAAAAGGATAGTTACTAAAACAACCAAAACAGCACCGGCCAATACAGAAAGGAAAATCCTTTTTGAAATGATTGGCTTGTAAATATTTTCCATAGAAGTTTTGGAAATTCTATCCATTACTTTGTTTGAAAAATCAACAGGAGGCATTTCCAAACCTTCTCCTTTTAAAGTTTGCTTTATCAAATTGTCAATATGTGAATCCCTGTCCATTATTATTACAAATTTAATGTGGAAATGATTTCTTCTTTTGTTTGAAGTTGTTTCATCAGTTTCGACCGGATGCGGTGAAGTTTAATTTTCAGATTATTTTCTCTGAATCCCATGATCTCTGAAATCTCTTTGAGAGAAAGATTCTCATAATAATAGAGGAGTACGATGATCCTGCTCTCCGGAGGAAGGGAATCAATAGCGCCTTTCAGAATGCTTTTTATAATCCTGGAATCCATTTCCGATTCTGACCGGGTTTCACTTGTGATGCTGCTCCCAATCTCTGCTTTTTCCCAATCTGTTTTATACTTTGAATGCCTGAATTTCTTTGCCAGATCCAGGGAATGATTAAAAGCAATTTTATACAGCCAGGTAGAAAATGCGGCCTGCTTATTAAATTTCCCTAATCCGTGAAAACATTTTACAAAAATCTCCTGAGCGGCATCTTCGGCATCTTCTCTGTTGCCTAAAATTCTGAAAGCAATGGCAAAAACCAGGTTTTGATATTTTTCAACGAGATGCCTGAATGGCATTTCATCTCCATTCAATATCTGTTCAATCCAAATATTATCTTCCCTGTTTTCCAAAACTAAAGTTTAGACGACAGAATAAAATTCCGGTTACACAAAAATATTTTCATAAAAAAGTGTAACCGTGTTGAAAAGATCCTCGTCAAAGTTGTCAGAAATTTATTTAAAAACTTTAAAAACTTGTTTTATGGACGTCGGAACAGTTCTCAATGTATTAATCATCTTTGGTACATTGTTCGGAATCATTTATGTCATTATTGCCTCCAGGACGCGTGTCAGGCTGGCGCTGGTTGAGAAAGGAGCAGATGCATCCATTTTTGTCTCAAACCGTTCAGCGCCTAAGTCAAATATATTTCCACTTATACTCGTAAATCTTGCTTTGCTTTTGCTGGCGTCGGGGATCGGTATCTTTTTGGCAGCCATCCTGCACCAGGCTTTCGGAGTGGAAGAGGGAGTTTCGTATCCGGGATCCATTTTGACACTGGCCGGATTGGCGCTTTTTGTCGGATACAGAATTTCATCAAAAGCCATGAAAGAATAAACATGGCAAGACTCTGGCGGATAACGGAATTAATAGTCTTGAAACCGGGAGGTAACTTTTAATCAGTCAGGAATGGGAACTCTCAGGTTTATAATCTTGTTTTTTGCCGGAATAAAAGTGAGTTGATTTTTAAAATAAACAGGGTATAAAAAAATGCCTTCCTGTTTTCAGGAAGGCGCCCTGTTGCTTATTGATTTCAATTTTTATTTCATTGCTTTTGCATAGAGTTCACCAACTTTTTTCCAGTTGACTACATTCCAGAAAGCGTTCAGATAATCACCGCGTTTATTCTGATATTTCAGATAATAAGCATGTTCCCAAACATCCACTCCGAGAATCGGGGTGCATTTGCATTCTGCCACATCCATCAGCGGATTGTCCTGATTCGGGGAGGAACAAATTACCAGTTTGTGACCCGGATCAACTGCCAGCCATGCCCAACCGCTTCCAAAACGTCCGGCTCCGGCAGCATTGAATTTTTCTTTCATGGCATCCAGGTTTCCAAATTCTTTGTCGATGGCTGCTGCAAGATCAGCATCGGGTTTGCTGGCATTGTTGTGAGGAGCCATCACTTCCCAGAATAGACTGTGATTCCAATGTCCGCCTGCATTGTTTCTGATAGCAGCGCCTGCTTTGCCTGCATTCTTCAGAATTTCTTCGAGTGCTTTATTCTCGTATTCTGTTCCGGCAATGGCTTTATTGAGGTTGTTTACATATCCGCCATGATGTTTGTCGTGGTGGATTTCCATAGTTTGTTTGTCGATGTAGGGCTCCAGTGCATCATAAGCATAAGGCAAAGGAGGTAATGTGAATGCCATTTTTTGTAAAGATTTAAAAAGTGAAAAAATGATAATCATTAAATAACACAAGAATTAATTTTAAAAAAAAGATCCCTGAGCTACCATTGATTACGAAACCTTGTTGCAAAATGTATGCCTTGAATTAGTTATGTGTCAGATGTACAGACAGAAATGTGGAATTGTTGATAAGTTATCCGAAACAAACAATGGATGCAACTGCCATTATTTTTTAAGAAATGAATTGGCAAAGAAGGTTTGTTTTCATATCGGATACAGATTCAAACGGGATTTTGCAGTAGCCTCGAGGCTACTGCAAAATGCGTAAGGGGTTGTGGGAAGCATCCCCGTAACCCCGACATAGAAAGCCTTTGCGAAAATATTTTATTTGAGCATTAGGCTTTCTTAGTCGTTTGCAGTCAACTGCAAAACTTGGGTTCAAATAATTTATCAGGGAACAGGATCCTCGCCGTGGCCGCCCCATGGGTGGCATCGGCTGATGCGTTTTAGCGTAAGCCAGAATCCTTTGATCGGCCCGTATTTTTTAAAAGCTTCCAATCCGTATTGGGAACAGGTAGGTGTAAATCTGCAGGTGGGTGCCATCCAGGGTGAAATGGCCAATTGATAAAACCGGATAACCGCAATAAAGGGCAACGACAAAAGGTGTTTTACTGTCATTGAAGCAAAGGTACTAATGCTTTGACAAGTTGCCGATGATAATGGCTGCCATGGCGATGGCGGTATCTTTCAGTGCGTTGGTGGTAAAAAGGGATTTGGCGGCTAACGAGTGGGCGTGAATAATGCCGGGCACATCCACAGAAAAAACAATAATTAATAAAAGCAAGGCCAAAAGGTAACCGGCAAGCCGAGCCATTCTATCGATGATAAATGACACAGCCGCGAGCAAAAGCGCTACCCCGGAAACATAGGTCAGTATTTTGACTGCGGGCAAAAATCCAGGAATATTTTGTGACATGCTCGCCGCATTCAAAATTTGGGTGGCACCGAAAAGTCCGATGATAATGCTGAAAATAAAAATCGGAATTTCCATCTGAATGACATTTTTCGACATAGTAGATTTTGGGTTTTTGACAAATTAAAAATAAATGATTTTTCGATTCTTCTTCAGGGATCCACATTTTACTCCTATCCATTTTTGCCGGGCCACCGCCGGATCATTTTCCCAAATAGGTTATGGGAGAAAATTGTTTCAGTTCTTTTTTGATTTTGTCATTCACATTTAAAGATTCAATAAAAGAGTGTATCACTTCTTTTGTGATGTGTTCATTGCCGCGTGTCAAATCCTTCAACGCTTCATAAGGATGAGGATAATTTTCCCGGCGAAGTATGGTTTGAATGGCTTCTGACACCACAGCCCAGTTGTTTTCAAGATCAGAACTAATTTTTTCATTATTCAGGATTAATTTGTTCAGTCCTTTTTCAAGCGATTCAAAAGCAATAAGGGTATGGGCAACAGGAACCCCGATGTTTCTCAAAACAGTGGAATCCGTTAAGTCCCTTTGCAGCCTGGATACCGGAAGTTTTGAAGACAGGTGGATCAGAATGGCATTGGCTACACCAAAATTCCCCTCAGCATTTTCGAAGTCAATGGGATTTACTTTGTGTGGCATTGCACTGCTTCCAACTTCATTCTTCTTCACTTTCTGTTTGAAATATTCCATGCTGATGTATGTCCATACATCCCTGCACAAATCGATGAGGATGGTATTGATTCTTTTTATTCCGTCAAAATGCGCAGCCAGCATATCGTAATGTTCGATCTGAGTCGTGTGTTGCTGACGTTTTAAACCCAATTCATTTTTCAGAAAATCATCTGCAAATTTTTTCCAGTTGTATTTCGGAAATGCGGCGTAGTGTGCATTGAAATTCCCTGTAGCTCCGCCAAATTTTCCGGTAAAAGGTATTGTGTGTAATTGTTTGATCTGCTCGCCCAGCCGTTCGCAAAAAACTTCCAGTTCTTTGCCGACGCGTGTGGGGGAGGCCGGTTGCCCGTGTGTTCGGGCAAGCATGGGAACATCTTTCCACTGTTTTGCCAATTGTTTCAGGTGATCATTCAACCCTTTGATTTGCGGAAAATAAATTAATTCCAAAGCATCTTTCCACATCAGGGGAAAAGCCGTATTGTTGATGTCCTGCGAGGTAAGTCCGAAGTGAACCCATTCTGATATTTTCTCAAGTTGAATTTCTTTCAGTTTTTTCTTGAGGAAATACTCAACCGCTTTGACATCATGGTTGGTTATCTTTTCTGTTTCTTTTATTTCCTGAGCGTTTTCAATGGAGAAGTTGTCAGCGATAGAAAAGATTTTTGAAAAGGAAGTTTTGGGTATTTTAAAAAATCCGCAGTGGCTGAGAAATAAAAAATATCTGACTTCAACTTTCAGCCGGTATTTCATCAATGCATATTCGGAAAAGTAAGCAGATAGTTTTTCGGTTTTGGAATGATACCTGCCATCGATGGGCGATACGGCTGTGAGTGGTGATAAAATCATGAGAATGGTTTGTCTTGATCGGACGCGCAAAATTAAATGAATAAGATGTAGGAATAATCCTGGATTTTTCTAAGCCCAACATTCTCTATCAATATTAAAGAAATACCGGGCAGAAAATATTTCTTTAAACCCGTAAAAGGCATTCAATTAACTATGGTCAATCGTATAAATTCATTTTAAAGAAATGAATCGACTACTACAATTCTCTATATTTGCCGGTCTTTAAATAATAACATTTCAATGGCCAGTGAGTACAGGCATCGTATTGAAGGGATCCATAGCTCTCTCCTCGATCCGTATTATTTGGTTTATTATTTCCTCAATCATGATCTGAAAGAAGTTATTGCAAAATATGCCAAGGGAAAAGTCCTGGATGTGGGTTGCGGGAATAAACCTTACAAAAATCAATTCCCTGATAGCATAACTGAATATGTTGGTTGCGATATCGAGCAGTCCAATCTCAGAGTAGTTGATAAAATTTGCCCGGCAACTGATCTCGATTTTGATGATAATTCTTTTGATACAGTTTTTTGCACTCAGGTTCTCGAGCATGTTTATGATCACAGAACGGCATTTAAAGAGATCTCAAGAGTACTAAGGCCGGGCGGTTATTTCATCGGATCTTTGCCCATGGCATGGCCGCATCATGAAGAACCAACAGATTTCTTTAGGTTCACCAAATATGGATTGGAAGGGCTGATTAAGGAATATGGGTTGGAAGTTGAATTAATTAAAGCCAATGGTGGCAAGTGGGCATTTCTCGGGCAGATGATTATTATTAATTTTTCTGAAAAACCCGGTGAAAATAAGTCTTTATCAAGATTGAAAACTCTTGTTTTTAAAATTCTTCTTTGTAAGGTCTGGATTAATCTGATTTTTAGAAAGCTCGATAAAATCAGCAGCCAACCCGAATATCACAATACCCTGAACTTTGTGTTTGTAGCCAGGAAGCCTGAATAATTACATGATTACATTTTACAAATATTTACTGAGCTTGCCTTTTCTGATAAGAATTTTGTAGAGTGATGGAATGTATTTTTTCAAAAATAATTTGGTTGTCCATCCCAGAGTTTGTTTCCTGAATTTTTCATAATAAAAATCACTCACACCGGAGAAATTAAGAAAGGAAGGATATTTTTTCTCCAGATATTCAAATACATGATCTCTGTCCTTTTTATTTACAGATCGAATCATGGAAGAATTAAGTACTCTGTATTTTTGAACGATCACCCCTTCCATGTAGAAAAACTTTTTATTGTGTGATGCAGCTCTGATCCACAGCTCCCAATCTTCATAACCCTGCACTTTCATCTTTTCATCAAAACCTCCCAGGTCATCAAAAAGGTTTCTTCTGATAAGGCAGCAAGCGTCAATGTAATTATAGGTCATCAGGGTTTGAAGGTTAAAAGGAATTACGTTTAACCGCCCCCTTTCTTCACCAAATTTTTCTGATTCGCCATAAACAATATCTATGTTCACATCATTTTCCAAAACGTTGACCCCTTCTTTTAAATATCCCTCTGTCAAAAGATTATCGGAGTCGAGAAATAATAAATATTTTCCGGCTGAGTTTTTAATCCCGGTATTTCTCGCATTTGCCAATCCCCCATTTTCCTGATTTATAACTTTGTGTTTTGAGATTTGTGACAGGATTTCCACAGTCTTTTTATCTGTACTGCCATCATTAACAATAATCACCTCGTGTAATTCAGGAGTATAGATTCTTTCAATACTTTTTATCGTTTCTTCCAAAAGACTGCCAGAATTGTAACATGGAATAATGATTGAAACGACGGGTTGTGACATTTTCGAAAAGATTGGTTTTATTGTGAGGGCGTATGATTTATACAGAATTTATTTTGATTATCCCTTCAGGCAAATCCATTCACCTCTTTTCATATATCCGAATTTAATACTTCTTAAAAGATCTTTTGAATTTGTTCCACCAATAGTTTGTAAAATGAAAGGGATATTTTCTTTTCAAAATATTGAAATAAAGTTCCGGATGGATTCTGAAGAGATAATTTCCATACGTATTTTGTTGACATGACTGGATATCCGGAGGTAAGTTGGTCAGCACTGTTTCATTAGCATACAGAATAATGTTTTGCCTATACCAGACGAGGATATTTTTATTGTTCCAGATTTTCGGCCGCACCCAGTCTATGGGTACAAAATTGTTATTCTTAAATAATGCCGACCAATATTCTGGAAGCTGTTCATTGATGTGCATCGTTCCTTCCTGGCCTTTTATTGCAGCGGAGAAAAGGATGATATCAGAAAGGTTGCAAAGGGATTTTATGAAGGTCTGGGAAGATTCTGTTTTTAAATGTTCGCCGACTTCTAAGGAAATGGCAAGATCGAACCTTTGATCTGTAATAAATTCTTTTTGAAGATCATGAAACTGAAAATTTTCTTTTGGTATGTAAGTTTTAAGTCCTTTGACATATTCGCCTTCAACTCCCAAAATCTTTTTTACCCCGAGTTCCTGAAATACTTTTAGCCACGCCCCTTGCCCGCATCCGAGGTCGACTACTGATTGTGGTTTTAATAAATTTACAATCAAAGGCAAGGTATTATTGGCAGATTCAAAAACTGCTGCATCAAGGTTATTAAAAAAGTCCTTTCCGTATTCCTTTTTCAAGTTGAAAATTAATTTGTGCAAATAAACGCATTTTTAGGCAGGGAAAAGATAACAACATATCAGATGAACTTTGAATCGGATACTCAATGTAAACTTCCCCGAACAGGAGGCGGAAAGTGAATAATCATTCTCAAAACATTTTATAAAAGTAAGGCTCGTTTTTCCAGATTTTAGGTGACAGATTCCAAAGCATAAGAATGTTTTTTGAGTATGATAAAGCTTTACCCCAGTCTTTGAAAGGATTACGGAATGTAAACAGGTTTTCAAAAAAACTGACGATAAAGTAAACAGGAATTTCAATCGCATGTACCAAAAGATGAAATAAAAACCAGCCTTTTCCAAATTGTTTTCGAATACGCAGGTGTTGCGAAATGATGAGTTGCAGCCCCTTTTTTCCTGTAAGTTCAAAATATCCTTTTCCATGTTGACGGGTTGACCTTCCAATGGATTCTCCCTGTAAATGGATGACTGAAAGATCTCCGTAAACGCACATTTCTCCATACTTTTTTAAACGGCTGCACCATTCGGCTTCCTCTGAATAAAGAAAGAAATCTTCGTCGAGCAAACCTGCTTTTTTAATTGTTGATTTTTTGACCATCAGAAAAGCACCATTTATCCAATCTGCTTTTTCCTCTTTTGAGGCTAATGGAATATTCGTTTTTTTTGTTCCGATGGCAAAGGCAATTTTTCTCAAAAACGATCCGAGATAGGGGAGTGGTAAAAGATGATTTAATCCACCTCTGATAATAAAATTTCCTGTTATCTGCGGAGATCCATCCGGATTTTTTAATTGAGCGGCTGCTGCGACATAACCGGAATCTTTAAGTCTTTTGAAACATTTTTCGATCGCATCATCCTCAATTAAAGTATCAGGATTTAACAACAATACAATATCTCCGGAGGATTCATTTATCCCTTTGTTATTTGCCCGTGCATAGCCGGCATTATAACCCATTTCAATCCATCTGACAGATGGAAATTGAGCAATGATTTCTTCTTTTCCTTTCCCGGTTAAATCATTATTTACAATCAGCCATTCCATTGAATTTGCAGATGAGAATTTGAAACAACTCTTGATGCAATTGAGAATATCCTGAACGGAATTATAGTTGACGATTATAACAGAAAGCTCTTTCAAATTTATGGACAGGGTGTCCTGTTTATTTGGGATGCCAAGATAAAAAGAATTAAGTGTAATCAATACGGAGGAATAATTTCCTTCCATTTCTTAATGAACAATTGTTCATTGAGCAATTCATTAGCCTTTTTATGATTGCGTTGTGCAATTTCGATTAAAGTAATCCGGTCAGCACCGATAATGGATAAAGCGATGATGTAATCTTCCATCATTTTACTTTCGATTTTATTTTCCGGGATCAGGTATCCGTTTACGCCGTCTTTAATATAATCCGGAACGGCTCCTACCGTCGTTGAAATAACAGGTTTTCCCATTGCAAACATTTCCAATAATCCCCTTGGAATATTTCCGGTTTTTGATGTTATCATCAATGTATCCGCTTTGGAAATTATGGCTTTTAATTTTTCAGGATCCCTGATATCACCATAGAAAGTACAATTGGTTAAACCGGTTTTGTCGATCACATAATCCACCTTGCCGATAATTGAAAAATGAACGGCAATGGGTTTCTGTAACATTTTTTTTGCCGTTGATTCAAGGAGTGAGGCTCGTTGGGCAGGTAATTCACTTCCAAAATAAATACATTCAAGCTGCTCGTTGCGATAGATAACGGGTTTGGGTGGAATGGCAAATGGCGGAGCAATGACATGGAGATGGTTCAATAATTGATTATCTGTAATCCGATTCTTTAAAAAATCTTTTGCACGCTGCTCCAGGTATTCAGAGTTGAATACGGCTTCCATATTATTTTTCAATAATTCTGTCAGCTCCGGAAATAAACTCTCTTCTTCATATACGACAATTTTAGTTTGTTTATTACGTAACCGGAATAAGACCTTAAAAAAGAAGTCATCTTCATTTCCTGCGACGACTGAATTTTCCGATTCATTGATCCATTTACTTATCACTCCGGCATAATAAGCTTTGATGAAGGGAAGAGAATTATTTATTTTTTTTGAAAGGTCCCATAACGTTGTTCCCGGATTGTTCTTCTGAGCGGGCAGAAATACTTTGGTTCGAACGATAACCGGGTTAAGATTCAAAAATTTTTCTGCAATCTTTGTGATATAGCTGTTGTCGATTGCAACCTGACCGGATGAATCGAACAGAAACAAGCGGTGGTCTGATTTTGGTCTTGATGATTTCGAAAAGATTTTACCTATCCCTGCGAATAACTTAAAAAAGAGACTTCCTTTGTTCGTGGCGTTATCGTTTTTTTGATCAACAAAAGTTGTTGAAGCATCTAAGTTATTTTAAATCTTCCAGCGCGAAAGATGCAGATGAGTTTTTATTCCGTTTCCCGAAAAAAAATGCTCCAAGAATAATCAACAATACCGCAAATGTGGCAATAATAGAAATCATCCTTCCCAGAAAATAAGATTCCGGGTGGAAGTCAAATTCTATCTGATGTTTTCCTGCCGGCAGAAACATACCTCTCAGCACATAATCCGTCCGGAAGTAATCTGCAGGCTTGCCGTCGATGGTAGCCTTCCATCCCCTCGGATAATAGATTTCACTGAAAACAGCTACCTGCGGCGAATTGCTCTGGTAATTGTAAGTGATTTTGTCATTGAGATAATCGCCAAGTTTGATAGTAGCTGTGGAATCATAAGCCGGATTTCCTTTAATCTGATCTTTATATTTTTCTTCCACCACTGCCGTATCTCTCAGATGGGTACTGTCCAATGCAATCATTTCTTCATTTGGTCCTGGTACAAATTTGACTCCTTTCACAAACCAGGCATTTCCGAATGCCTCGGGATTGAGCATGGCCTGTGGCTTCCCTGTTTGAGGATTTTGTACGATGAAATATTTGGTATTCAACATATCGAATACCTGTTTATTTCCTTTGCTGAGTTGGTGAAGAATCAAGTCATTGTACAATGCAAGTTTGGCCGGATGATACCCACCCACTGAATTAAAGTGATAGGATGTGGTAGCATCATTGTACGAATCGACGGTTTGGTTGAATACCCTGAAACGGTTGTGATCCGGGTCATTAAGAATCTGCTGGTCGGCCGTCGTTGTATTAAATACTTCGTTAACCTGGCTTTCATCAACATAATTGTTGTCATTCAGATACCGGGTGGCCACTCCGATCAAATCAAAACCGGATAAAACAATTAGACCGCCGAATGCAATTTGTTTCGACTTGATTTTTTCTTTGGTAAAGAGATATAAGATTCCCCATGCCAATCCCATCAGAATGATTGACCGCAAGAGATCTTTTCCCATATTAGACTTACGGTCGGATTGCAAGGCTGTAATGAGCGAAGCGCTTGTTTGCTGTGCCTGTTGCTGCAATTGTGGCGGCGCCTGTTGTCCCGTTGGTACCTGTTGTAAAAAACTTTGTTGAAAGTTTTCGCGAAGGGTTTTATCGTTAGGCCCTTCGAATGAACTCGTGAAATAAAACATTACCATCAGGGCCAATAAAACACCTGAAATAATACCTGTAAGTTTTAAATTTTTCCAGACTTCTTCTTCATTCAGATGTTTCGACATTTTATCAACAGCCAGTACTCCTAATAACGGAAAACATAGTTGTGGGATCACCAGAGCCATGGTAGGCGCCCTGAATTTGTTATAAAAAGGAAGGTGATCAAATAAGAAAAAGTTGATACTGCTGAAGTTACTTCCGTAGGCAAGTACAATGCCGATGATGGACGAAATGACCAGCCACCATTTGATCCATCCCTTCAGATAAACCAATCCCAGGATAAAGAGAAGACAGATAACGGCTCCGAGATAAACAGGCCCGGAAGTACCCGGCTGGTTTCCCCAATACGAAAACGAGTTTTCATAATTCAAAGCTTGTTCTTCGGGAACGCCGAGTGCAGTAAACTGATCGGTAAATTTGGTTGGCGCTTTAAATTCATCGCCTCCATTGCTACCACCATAAAGTGAGGGAACCATGAATGTAAATGTTTCTCCCAATCCGAGGCTGTAATGAAAGGCATAGTCTTTGTCGAGCCCACCCTTTGTTTTTACGGTTGAATCTCCAAGTGTCAATTCAGATCTCCCTCCGCGCATACTTTCTTTGGAATATTCATAGGTTGGTAACATGGTAGTAGCTGAACATGCAAGTCCTATCGCGGCGGCTATGATACCCAGAAAACCGGCTTTGACAGCCACCATCGGTTGCTTTTCCCTGATGCTTTTCAACAAAAAAGCAATGAACATCACAAAGGCAATCATTAAAGTATAGTAAACTATCTGCACATGGTTTTGCATAAGCAACAACGCGGACAACACGGTTGTAACTGCAAATCCGGCCCAGATTTTTTTTCGAAACATAAGCATCAATCCTCCCAATACTGCGGGTGCATAAGCGATCGACAACATTTGGGTATTGTGACCAACTGCAATAATAATAGGATCGAATGTGGAATACGCATAGGACAATCCTCCCAAAATCCCAAGCCAGGGATTTGCCCCGGCAACCACACACAGAAAATAAAAACAAATGCAGGCCAGAAAGAAAAAACTCACAGGTTGCGGGAGACCAAGCGTTGCAATGTAATGCAGGTAATAAGCCGTGACGCTTGTCCGGCCGTCCAGTGCAATCTGGTAAGCCGGCATTCCGCTGAACATGCTGTTTGTCCAAAGTGGGAAATGTCCATGCTGGTCTTTGTACTCAAATGATTGTTGTGCCATGCCCCGCCAGCCCTGGGTATCCATTTGCCGGAGTTCACGTCCCTGGTAAACAGGCTTGCAATAGATAGAAGCCACCGCAATAAATATGATGACCGCTACAACATGAGGCAGAAGCGATTTGAAATCGAATTTTTTCATTGAATGAGCTGCATTTGATGCCCGCAAAGTAATAGTTTTTCTATGAGATTTTTTGCTGTTTGGTTTCGGATGACAACTGCAAAAATGCTTTGCCGAGGTAACGGGTGATGTCGCCGGCAACAAGCGCCTCCTGTGAAATTGCATGTGCGGCCAGATCGCCGGCTTTGCCGTGGAGGTAAACACCGAGCATGCACGACTCTTCCGGAGAATATTTTTGTGCCAAAAGGCCGGTAAGAATTCCTGTGAGTACATCCCCCGAACCTCCGGTTGCCATTCCGGGATTTCCGGTTTCATTGATAAACACATTTCCTTCCGGGGTAGTGATAAATGTATAATGACCTTTTAATACGATGAAAATTTTGAGTTCGGTTGATTTTTGAACAGCCAATGCTCTTTGTTCAAAATCATTTTTCGTTTTTCCAAACAATCTTTCAAATTCCCGGGGATGCGGGGTAAGGATACTTTGTCGGGGGATGATTTTTAAAAGTTCTTTATTTTCTGAAATCGTATTCAAAGCATCTGCATCAATAACCAGGGGCTTTTTAAATCCTGAGAATACCTGTTTCAGCAATTCTTTATTGGATGAAAACCTTCCAATACCCGGGCCAATGCCAATTGAATCAAAGTGTGATATATCGGGCGCTTCCGCAATATGATCTTTTCCCGAGACGGAGCACATGGCTTCCGGGACTGAGTTTTGAATGATGTCATACCCTTTTTCACAGGTATGGCAACTAACCTTTCCTGCACCCGACCGCAAACAGGATTTGGCAGCCAGTACCGCAGCTCCCATCATTCCATAGCTGCCTGCTATCAGGCATGCATATCCGTAATTTCCCTTATTGGCAAACGGATTCCGTTTTCTGTAAATTTTGCCGATGATGATTTCATCTGTTGTATTGTAAAAAGCACTTTCAGATTCTTCAAATTCTTTGCTCAGCCCTATATCTATTACCTGAATTTCTTTGAGAAATGGTGCATTTTCAGGCATGAAGAAAGCCGGTTTTTTTCTTTGAAAAGTCAGGGTGAGATCAGACTTGACGACATTGTTTTCACGTGAGGACCGGTCTGCAAACATTCCTGACGGAATATCGATGCTTACGATTTTAACTCCGGAATTGTTGATCTTCTCAAAAATATTTTTATAAAATTTATCAGGAGCTTTGTTAAGCCCCGTCCCAAACATGGCGTCGACTTCAATACCTTTTGTAAAGGATAATTCTGAGATTTCAGTTATGATTTGAGGATTGGTCAGTTTTTTTATTCTTTTCAGATTGGTTTGGTATTCTGAACTCCCTTTTTTGTCTGAAGAAAGATAAACATTTACGTCAGCTCCGTTTTCCAATAAAAGTCTGGCGATTACCAAACCGTCGCCACCATTATTTCCGGGGCCACAGATGACGGAAAATTTTTCATTTTTAAATCTCCAACTGATAATTTCAAAACACTTTTTAGCTGCCCGTTCCATCAAATCAACCGATGAGACCGGTTCGTGGAGAATGGTATAGGCGTCCCATTTACGAATCTGTTCTGCAGAAAATATCTTCATGCTTTGAAGGTAAGCCAATCCTGCCTTTTCTTCACGTTATAAATCGAGGTAACGCTGCCGGATAATATTGATATGATGCTGTGAATGACCTGCAATCACATAAAGCAGTGCGTGCACAGAAATCCGGTAGTCTAAAACCGAACCTGACTTTTTCAGATCGGAATCATTCAGGCTTTTAATAAAATGTCCGGTTGCGTTGCGTACAGCTTTAAATTCCTCAATTAAGTCACTCCAGTTGCGATCATTTGCATGTGAGTTTCTCGCATAATCATTCTCGTCAAAACCCGGCAAAATATTTTTTTCACCACGGGCCAAAGCCAGCGTGCGATAACAGAAAATGCGCTCGGCGTCGATCACGTGCTGAAGCACTTCTTTCACCGTCCATTTTTCATCGGCATATTTGTAAACTGATTGTACTTCGCTGATGTTTTCAAAAAATTGAAGCTGAGAAGCAGAAAGTTCAGGGATTATTTTTTTTATGTCATCTCCTTCTATCAGTTTAATGTAAGTATTGAAATAGGGAGGATAAGTAGAGATCTCAGGACGCATATTTTATGATTAATGGAAATAAAAATATGTTTTTCGAATTGGAGCGTGTGTTAAAATTAAATTAATAAGGATTTGATCTGCCATATTCGAAGGTAGTTTGGCGGTAACAGAAATTTCCAACAATTATTTTAAATTCAAAAATACCAAAGTAGCGGTAGTGAGCGTTTTTATACGAGTTTGTTCCGGCTGGTTTTTGTAAATATAAAAATTTGATAACCGGTGATGAGAATGACGACATCTGAAATGGATAAACTCAAAAGATATTTTGTGTTAGTTTTACTGCATCAAACAAGGCCTGACCCCATGTTAAGAAAAATATTGCCACTCATCTGCTTTTCTTTTATCCTGGTTTCCTGTAAAAAGGAAAGTGTATCGTATAAAACTGCAGCGGTCACTGATTATTATCCTTTGCAGGTCGGTACTCATGTTGATTACGATCTTGACAGTACACTTTTTATCAATTTCGGAACGAAGGATACCGTAGTCCACTGGCAGGCACGCGATATTATTGACGCACAGATAACTGACAATTTGGGGAATCCTTCTTATCGGGTTATCCGCTATATCAGAAAAGATGAAACCCAAAACTGGCAACCTACCGAAACTTATATGGTAACTCCTTTTTACGACAGGATTGAAACCGTAGAAAATAATCTGCGTTATATTAAGTTGTTTTCTCCCATCGTACAGGATTTTTCATGGAATGGAAATAAATATATAGATACCTACAGCACAGACAATGATTTGAATTACCTGGATGGATGGGATTATATTTATGACAGTGTAGGCCTGCCCTTGACGCTGAATTCTCTTTCGTTTGACAGCACGGTAAAAGTCTTTCAGCGGGACGAATTTTTAGGTCAGGATCCGGCAATTCCGGGAACGCAGTATGCAGAGAAAAATTTTGCCTATGAAAAATATGCAAAAGGAGTAGGGCTTATTTACAAAGAATTTTTGCATTGGGAATATCAGGGTGCACAACCCGGCCGCCCGGCCTATTACGAGGGTTATGGCATCAAACTCACCATCAACAATTTCAATTGATTTTTTTTTCAGAAGTTCCGATAGTTGAATCGTTGTGATTCTCAATCACTAAACTTTTTCCTACATTGTGGTTACCAAACGAAATGATGTTTATGAAGAAGTGTGCACTGATATTTACCATCTTCTTTGGGCCTGTTTCAATTTTTGCTCAGGTGCAGACGGATTCCGCAAATGCACAGATGAGCCACAGATACGAGGACCAGATACAACATTATTTGTTGAAAAATAAAAATCAGAAAAGGCTTGCATGGATATTTTTGGGTGGTGGAGCTTTGTTGAATGCCGTAGCTTCTTCGGCAAACAGCAATGGCGATAATATCAGCGCACAGGGCATTATTTCGGGAGTGGGAGGACTGGCGGAGATTGCAAGTATTCCGTTGTTTTTTTCAGCGGCAAAAAACAGGGACAGAGCACGGCTTGTAAATTTTCAAAAGAATATTGCTTCGGCGGCTTCTGATAGTTTGCGTCAAATTTATGTTGATGATGCAGTTTCATATTTCAGAGGAAAAGCTTCATCTGACCGGGTTACGGCATTTGTCTTGTCGGGAATCGGAACAGGTATGTTGATCGCGGGCGCTTTTCACGGCACGAATGAAAACGATTTCTTTTTGAACAATTGGTTTTCGGCCATGATGATAATTACAGGTGTCACAGCCGATCTGATAAGCATCCCGTTTTTTGTAAGAGCAGGATCAAACAGCAGACTGGCAAAGGATATTTTGCGGAAAGGAAGCGTTCCGGATCCCAAATTTGTTCTATATCCTTCCATTCAATCCGGGCATAAATACCTGATGATGGGAATCCATATTCCATTGTAAAAATTCAGGAAATTCGATTTGAAAAAATTTTTGCTGATAAGAGCCGGCGTATATCCGGCTGGTCAGGAGATACCATTTTTACCAAAACCCGGATTTATATTAGATTTACCAACCGAAAGAATAATTACCTGTTCAAAAATTCGTTTCCAAGATAAATCTGAACACCCTCAATGTCGAAAACACTTTTTATAGTTCTTATATCATTTGCGGTTTCCATCCCGGCCAGTGCCCAGTTTACAGAATATATTGTGCGTTTAAAAGATAAAAATGGAACCATCTATTCTGTCAACCGGCCTCAGGAATTTTTATCTCAGAGAGCTATCGATAGAAGGCAAAGGCAAAACATTCCGATTTCCGAACAGGATATTCCTGTAGTTGCCGCCTATCTTGACAGTATTCAAAATGCGGGATCTGTGATTATAAAAAATACCAGCAAATGGCTCAACCAGGTTTTAATTCAGACAACGGATATGAATGCTCTGCAAAAAATCAATTCTTTTTCATTTGTGATGAATACATCTCCGATTAAACGGAAAGGCCTGACGACGGTGGATAAACGAAAAGAAATTATTCATGAATTTAAGGAGACAACCACAAGCCTGAATATGAAAGATGTGAAAGGCTTGAATTATGGTTATTCAGGGCCTCAGATAAAAATTCATAACGGAGATTTCTTACATGACAAAGGTTTTACCGGCAAAGGCATGTTGATAGCTGTGATAGACGACGGATTTTATCATTACAAAACATTGCCTGCATTTGACAGCCTGCGTTTGCAAAACCGGATTCTGGATTTACACGATTTTGTATCCAACCTGCCTGATCTGAATGATGAAGACCCGCACGGAATGTACTGCCTCAGCCTGATTTCAGCCAATGTGCCGGGTACCATGGTCGGGACAGCGCCGAATGCTTCCTTTTTGTTATACCGTTCAGAAGATGTCAGTTCTGAATCTCCATCAGAAGAGCAGAATTGGGTGGCCGCCGCTGAAAGAAGTGACAGTGCCGGCGCAGATGTAATAACTACCTCTTTAGGTTATAATTTGTTTGATAATCCTATTTTCAATCATACCTATCAGGACATGAACGGTGAAACAACCATTGCCGCAAGAGGGGCAGGTATTGCAGCTTCCAAAGGAATGATTTTGCTGATCGCTGCAGGAAATGAAGGGAATAATTCATGGCATTATATCACTACGCCGGGAGATGCCAAAGGTGTTTTGACTGTCGGTGCAGTTGATATAAATGAAACACCCGCTTCGTTCAGCAGTTACGGCCCTTCATCCGATGGGCGAGTGAAACCGGATGTGGCTTCTGTGGGAGTGAATGATGTTGTGCAGGGTGCATCAGGTGGATTTGTACAGGGCAGCGGCACCTCCTTTGCAACGCCAAATATTGCAGGGCTGGTTGCGTGTCTGTGGCAGGCATTTCCTGATTTTTCTTCGTCGGATATAATGGAATTTGTTCGTAAGAGCAGTCCGACTTATAATTCGCCAACTGCCCAAACCGGATATGGTATCCCTGATTTTGGGCAGGCATTTGACATGCTTTCAAAAGAAAGGGTCAGAAGAAATGCAGCGAAGATACTTGGTGATAATACTGTGGCTGTTTACCCCAACCCCGTAACCACTGTGGCACATGTACTTATTAATCCTGCTTCATCCGGTAGTACAGTGGTGAGATTGATAGACATGTCGGGAAGGATTTGTTTCAGGAAAAATATTTCTCTGACTGCCGGTGAAATTTATATTTTGGACATCACTAAAAATTCCCTTCCACGGGGGATTTATGTCATTCAGCTAAGTGATGGAACAATAATCCATCAAAAAAAGATTGTGATCCAATAGGCGATTATCGGAATTTCAAAAGTGCTGCAAACATAGTATCGGCGCGTTTTTCATAGCCTTTCAGGTAAGACTGCGCGTTAACGTCCATGTTGAAAATCGTAGAGAAATAAGTTACATTTCCCTCATTTTCTTTTTCAAAAACAGAGCAGGTGATATAAAGCAGGTATCCATCTTTTTTTAATGACGGGATCACATTTTTGATAATACTTTTTTGAAGAGATGAATAATTTTCTATCTCTTTTTCTTTGAAAGTTGAAAGTTGTTCAGGTGTCCTGCTCCAGGTCCCTGACCCGCTGCACGGAACGTCAGCAATGATTAAATCGAATGGGGCATTAGGGATTGGTGAATTTGTTTTTTGGGTTAAGTCGAGAAGAAGGGATTGGTAATTTTTGATTTCGGCTTCGCGAAATCTGTCTTTAAGGTTTTCAAGAATGGATTTACGTTTATCGCTAACTGTTAGTCTCAGATTTGAAAAACAATCTTTAGCCAGAATAGATTTCCCTCCGCTGCCTGCGCAACAATCCCAAACCTTCAAAGGTGGATCTTTTGTTTGAGGGATTTTCTTCAGGAAGGTTTCAATCTGCTGGGAACTAAAATCCTGAATTACCACATCGGAATTCAGTTTTAAGACCTTTTCAATATTCGTTCCGTTTGGCAATCCAATGCAAGTAGCAGAATATTCTGAAAATGGAATATTATTTTCCTTGAGTTGATTTAATACAATTTCTTTTTTACCCGGACGGATACGAATGAAAAGGATAGGCTGGATAAGGAAAGACATAGAAAACAAGTCGCAATCCACTTCGCCACTCAATTCGTTTTTAAATCTGAGAATACTCTCCGGATTAAATATTTCTTTTGCGGATTCTACCTGCTTTCGGATATTTTTCATATCGGGATTCTCAAATGAATTCCAGATCAACTTCTCTGCAAACTTTATTTTTCCTTCAACAGAAAGTGGTTTTACAATTCCATTTCCCAGCCGGAAATAATTGTAAACCAAAGATGATATTTCCTTGCGATCCCGTGAACCATGCTGCCTGTTCTGACTGAAATATTTTTTCAGATACACAGACATTGGAACATTGCCGGAATAGGATTCTAAAAGGTGGACCGCAGTGGAAATGTGACGGCTTTTAATTTTTTCCTGATGAATCTTTGATTGATCCAATTTGAAATGTTTGAACTGATCAGAGTTCGAGCAAGGTCTTTACCGGGTCCTTTCCAAATAGCAATTGATCCGGGCTTTCGAGCATTTGTTTTACCCTGACAAGGAAGCTTACTGATTCACGGCCGTCAATCACGCGGTGGTCGTAGCTCAGCGCAACGTACATCATTGGACGGATTTCAATTTTCCCTTCAATTACCACGGGTCGTTGAACAATGTTGTGCATTCCGAGAATAGCACTTTGCGGTATATTCAAAATGGGTGTACTCATCAATGAACCAAACACACCGCCATTGGTGATTGTAAATGTGCCACCGGTCATTTCTTCAATGGTCAGTTTGTTTTCTCTGGCTTTTACAGCGAGGTCAGCTACTGCTCTTTCAATTTCTGCCATACTAAGGCTTTCAGCATTTCTGATAACAGGTACAACTAATCCTTTAGGAGAAGAAACGGCAATCGACACATCCACATAATCATGATATACCAGGCTGTCTCCATCCAGCCTTGCATTTACAGCAGGCCATTCCTGAAGAGCAAAACAACAGGCTTTTGTAAAGAAACTCATGAAGCCAAGGCCAATGTTGTGTGTTTTTTTAAATACTTCTTTGTATTTCGCACGGATATCCATGATAGGTTTCATGTCCACTTCATTAAAAGTAGTGAGCATCGCGGTTCCGTTCTTTGCCTCAACCAGTCTTCTGCTGATGGTTCTCCGAAGGCTGCTCATTTTTTTCTTTTCTTCATTTCTTGTAAAGAGATCCACCTCCGTTGCACGACCCGGATGTTCCATAATCTGGATGACATCATTGCGGGTGAGTTTGCCATGTGCACCTGTGCCAACTGCACCGGAAATATTTACGTTTTTGTCGGCAATAATTGCTGCTGCAAGGGGTGTTGCTTTTGGTATTGGCTTCTCATTATTCCCATTCACAGGTTTTTCCTGTGGTTGAGAAGTACCGGGCTTTATTACAACAGGTTCTGCAATTATATCACCGCTTTTCCGGGGTTGTGGTTTTTCTTCTTTAGCCTTGGGAGCAGCAGAAGTTTCCGCAACGGGTTCCTGCTTTTTCTCTGCTTTTTCTGCGGGTTTTTGAGCTGTGTCATCTATTTCGGCAGCTATCTGGCCTATTTCCAGGGTGTCATCCACCTTCGCTTTTGTATGAAGTATTCCTGCTTTTTCAGCATTGATTTCAAATGTTGCTTTTTCGCTTTCCAATTCTGCAATGGGTTCATCACGTTCTACCCAGTCACCGTCTTGTTTGAGCCATTTTGTGAGAGTAACCTCATTGATACTTTCACCGACGGTTGGTACTTTAATTTCTACAGCCATTTCCTTTATTTATAAATTAACTTAACTAAAAATTATTCGATTTGTTCTTGTTTTATTAAATGGTAAATGCGGTCGATAAAACTTCTTCCTGCTCTTCATGATGTATTTTAGAAAACCCTGATGCTGAAGATGCGCTTGCCGGCCTGCTGATAATACCATAATTGATGCTTGTGAGATTCATTCTCAGGAAGGACGCAGCGCCCATATTCAACGGCTCTTCCTGAACCCAATACCAAATTGCTTTTTTGTATTTTTTGTAGAGTTCGTTCAATTGATTTTCGGGCAATGGATAAATCTGTTCCAGCCTGATGATGGCTGTATCCTCTTTTTCCTCTTCTTCTTTTTTCTTTAATAAATCAAAATAGATTTTTCCTGAACAGAAAAGTACACGGGTTATCTTTTCAGGATTTGCACTTGTGTCATCAATCACTTCGTGAAATGAGCCATTGCAAAAATCTTCAATGGGGCTGTAGGTAGCCGGTAAACGAAGATTGGCTTTAGGCGCAAAGTTGATCAACGGTTTTCTGAATGGCCATGCCATTTGTCTTCTTAATGCGTGGAAATAATTCGCAGATGTGGTAATGTTTGTTACCACTATGTTTAACTCGGCACATTGGAGCAGATACCTTTCCATACGCGCACTGCTGTGTTCAGGGCCTTGTCCTTCATAACCGTGGGGGAGTAACAAAACGATTCCGTTCATCCTTCTCCATTTTTGTTCCGAGCAGGAAACAAACTGATCGACCATGGTTTGTGCGCCGTTGGCAAAATCTCCGAATTGTGCTTCCCAAAGTACCAATGCATTTGGATTTGCCATTGCATATCCATATTCAAAACCAAGTACTGCCAGTTCACTAAGCAGAGAATCATAAATCCTGAATTGGCCCTGTTTGGCGCTGATATTACTCAGCCTGTTATAGATTTCATTTGTATTCTCATCTCTGAGTATTGCATGACGGCTGCTGAATGTGCCCCTGCGAACATCCTGCCCGCTCATCCGTACATCCGTGCCTTCATCGAGGATACTTGCAAATGCAAGGAGTTCGGCCGTTGCCCAGTCAAACTTATTTTCCTTGTCAAATATTTTTACTTTTTCATCCAGAATTCTTTTGACCTTTTTTAGAGGTGCAAAAGTTTCCGGAATTGTCATAATCGCTTTGAACAATCGTTTTATTTCATCCTGGCTGATGGCAGTGATGGGAGAAGAAAGAAAATCATCCGGTGTAGCTGTTCTCAGGCTTTGCCACCAGAGTTCCGGTTTCTGATAGGTGTAGGGGAGAGGATTTTGTTTTAGTTCATCCAGCCTTTCCTGCAAATCGCCCCAAAATTTCTTTTCCATTTCGTGCGCCAGCACTGTTGTATCATCACCTTCCGTTTCCTTCAGAAATTTGATATACATCTCACGCGGATCCGGATGTTTGTCGATCAGAGCATACAAACTCGGCTGTGTAAACTTGGGATCGTCTCCTTCATTGTGTCCGTGTCTGCGATAGCAAACCATATCCACAAATACATCGGAATTAAATTTCTGGCGGTATAAAGTAGCAACCTGTGCGACTTTGACTACAGCTTCCGCATCATCGCCATTCACGTGAAATACCGGAGCCTGCACCATAGATGCAATGGAGGTACAATAATCTGCTGTACGTGCATCGTTAAAATCGGTGGTAAATCCGATTTGGTTATTAATTACGAAATGAAGTGTGCCGCCTGTGTAATATCCTTTTAATCCGCCCATCTGAACAGATTCATAAATCACTCCTTGTGCAGCAAGGGAAGAATCACCGTGGATCAGGATAGGAAGTATTTTGTCGTAATCACTATTGTAGAGTACATCAGCTTTGCTTCTTGAAAAGCCAAGTACTACCGGATCAACGGCTTCCAGGTGTGATGGGTTGGGAGCCATTTTTAAATGAACAAGTTTTCCATCCGGCGTAGTCACATCGCTGCTGTATCCTACATGGTATTTTACATCACCACTTCCCATGGTGCTGTCCACGGGGGCTTTGCCTTCAAATTCGGTAAATATTTGTTCGTAAGTTTTTCCGAGGATGTTGGCAAGCACATTCAGCCTGCCTCTGTGAGCCATTCCAATTACCACTTCTTCCACATTGTCTCTGGTGGCTGTGGTAATTATGGCGTCCAATGCAGCAATGGTGCCTTCTCCACCTTCAAGAGAAAATCTTTTTTGCCCGATGTATTTTGTCTGAAGAAATTTTTCAAACATGACGCCCTGGTTCAGTTTTTCCAGAATCCTTTTTTCCTGTTCGAGGGGGACAGGTTCAAGCAGGGTATTTTCTGCAGCATTGGCGATCCACTGTATTTTTTCGGGATCGTTGATAGCGCTGAATTCAACCCCGATATGTGAAGCGTAACATTTTTTCAGATGTTCCAGTATTTTACGCAGGTTGTTGGAGGGCATTCCGGCTATTTTCCCGGCCTGGAAATCTTTATCGAGATCAGCTTCAGATAATCCAAAGTACTCGAGATCCAGGTTTGCTTTTCTATCTTTTCTTGGGCGGATGGGGTTGGTGTCTGCAATCAGATGCCCTTTTTTGCGGTAAGCCCTGATCAGGCTATATACGCCAAATTCCTTTTGAATATTTTCAGTGGATACCACACCATCCACGGCTTTTCCGTTTCCGTCTGATGAAACGGCAAAATCATATCCCTCGAAAAATTTTCTCAATTCTTCATCAATGCTATCGGGATCTTTTTTGTAATCAAAATAGAGGTTTTCGATATACGCAGGATGAGAGGCAGTTATAAATGAGTAATCTTTCATGTTTATTCGGTCATAACCATTTGTGTCAGTAAAAAATTTTATGCAAATATCGTTTCTTTTTGGCAAGATTTACCTTAGGAGGTGGTTTCAAATCATTAAAATTGACGTATTCATGAAGTTTGGTGCGGATTAAAAAAATTTTTGTGAAAAGAGATGATGGTTTTGCTGAGAATAATTCAGTATCAAATTTTTCAACTTCGGGTTCCATTCATGTTTTCTAATTCTGGGTACGGCGGCATTTCAGGAATTATTGAAAGAAATTTTAAAAATTTGCCTTCCGTTATAAAAATGTAATTACTTTCAATTATATGATTATCTTCGCAGCCCAAAAATTGAATTCATGGCAAATCACTCAGCTACAAAGAAATCTGTGAGACAGGATATTAAACGGAATGAACGCAACCGTTACCAGGGAAAATCAACCCGGAATGCAATCAGGGATTTTCGCAAAACTCAAAATACAGAGGATGCTCAAAAGCAATTTCCTGAATTAGCATCTCAAATTGATAAACTGGCCAAGAAAGGAATTATCCATAAAAACAAAGCAGCTAATCTGAAATCCAAACTATCAAAAGTTGCCCGGAAAGCTGTAAAGTAACTTAGTATAACCGATTTTGATATTATTGACCGTCAAATAAAATTTGGCGGTTTTTTTATTTCATATTGTATTTTAGCATTCCATAATTCTTACCGGAAAATTGCCACGTGAAGAAAATTAGTTTATACCTGTTTTTTTGCAGGCTCCGGCTCAGGGCCTTAAATTTTGCATCTAAACAACCCATATAGAATTAGAATGAATAAATTTATCCTTTGTATTGTAATATTTTTTGCGATGCCGGCAGCCAGGGGACAACAAACCATTTTTGAAAAAAGTGATGGCCTGAAAACAGCAACCTATTTCCAGGTTATCGATTATTATAAAATACTTTCCAAACGTTCGGATAAAATAAAAGTGACAGAACGGGGCATGACGGATGCCGGTTATCCGCTGCATTTGATCTTGGTGGATGAAAGCAAAACATTTAATCCTGCAAAGTGGCATGCCGCTGGCAAAGTGGTCATCATGATTAACAATGGCATTCACCCCGGAGAACCGGATGGCATTGATGCAAGCATGATGTTAACCCGCGACATCATTAATGGAAAGGTGAGGCTGCCATCCAATGTGGTTTTGGGAATCATTGCGGTATATAATATCGGCGGTGCGTTGAATCGATTTCAACTGACCCGGATAAACCAGAACGGGCCTGAGCAATATGGGTTCAGAGGAAATGCACAAAACCTGGATCTCAACCGGGATTTTACAAAAAGTGATTCAAAAAATGCACGGTCCTTTGCAGAAATCTTTCACTGGCTTAACCCTGATATTTTTATCGATAACCATGTGAGCGACGGCGCCGATTACCAACCCGTGATGACGCTGATTTCTACACAATATGAAAAATTGGGAGGTAAACTTGGTCAATGGATGAAAAATGATTTTGATCCGGAATTGTACAAAATCATGAAAGGGTTTCATTGGGATATGGTTCCTTATGTCAATGTGGAAGGCAGCGACCCGTCAAAGGGGTATTCTATGTTTTATGATTCCCCAAGATACTCTACCGGATACGCAGCGCTTTTTCAGACGCTTGCCTATATGCCCGAAACGCACATGCTCAAGCCATACAAGGAAAGAGTAATGTCAACTTATGATTTGATGCGCGCCATGATTCAGAATGCTTCAGCAAAGGCAAGAGAATTGATTCAACAGAGGAAGAACGCAATTGCGGAAGTGACGAAGCAAAAAGATTTTCCACTTCGGTGGGTTTTGGATACCAGTCGCCATGACCTGATTGATTTCAAGGGATACTCAGCCGGTAAAAAAACCAGTGGTTTGTCGGGATTGAATGTACTTTTTTATGATCATTCGAAACCCTACGAAAAAGAAATTAAATTTTTTGATTATTACAACGAAACAGACAGAGTTACAAAGCCGGCTGCTTACATTATTCCGCAAGGTTGGTGGGCGGTAACAGATTTGTTGAAACTAAATCAGGTGAAGATGCGCAGATTCACTAAGGATACAATCCTCAGCGTTACATCCTATCATATCACCGATTTGAAGTCGATGCCTTTCGCTTACGAAAAACACCACAAAAACAGCCAGGTGAAATATGATACGAGGGTTGAGGTCATCCATGTTTTAAAAGGAGATTATTATATTCCGACCGGCCAGGCTGCTGACCGTTTCCTCGTAGAAATGCTGGAGCCGAAAGGTGATGACAGTTATTTTGCATGGAATTTTTTTGACGCCATTCTTCAGGAAAAAGAATATTTCAGCGATTACCGGTGGAATGATATGGCAACGGAATATTTGAATTCGAATCCCGAATTGAAAAAGGAATTTGATTCCAGGCTTCAGTCTGATTCATCATTTGCAAAAAGCCTTCGTCAGCAACTGGCTTTTATTTATGAACGTTCTCCCTACTTCGAAGCGGCCTACAAGAGATATCCGGTTTACCGGGTTGACAAGGCTTTGAGTAAATTGTAAATACCAAGACTACCAGTCGTAACGCATTCATTGTTCACAAATCATATCCGTTATCCAGGCCCCGATTTTCCCAAATCTTATTCTATATTTACCCATTCAAAATTCCACTAAAACCTGAGTGTATGAACAAACTGAAACTGCGCCTGACCATCATGAACTTCATGCAATTTTTTATCTGGGGCTCATGGTTGATTACATTCAGCGCATACTGGTTTCAGACACTTCCGCATCTTTATCCTGATAAATCATGGGATGGTACAGCTTTCGGCGCTGTATTCTCAACCATGGGTTGGGCATCGTTGATTATGCCGTCATTGTTTGGGATTGTTGCTGATAAATGGATCAATGCAGAAAGACTTTTGGGAATATGTCATCTTGCAGGGGCAGCGGTTTTATTCTACATACCACAGATCAGTGATCCGACTGTCATGTTCTGGGTCATGCTTTTAAATATGGCTTTTTATATGCCGACACTCGCTTTGTCGATTACAGTTTCTTATGCAGCTTTGAAAAAAGAAGGCTACGATGTGGTGAAAGATTATCCGCCGATTCGCGTTTGGGGTACCATCGGATTTATTGTGGCTATGTGGTGTGTCAGCCTCAGCCACATGGAAAAAACTTCCGGCCAGTTTTATCTGGCCAGTATGGCAGCTTTGGTGTTGGGTATTTATTCTTTCACGCTTCCCAAATGTCCGCCTGAAGGAAAAGGCAAAAAAAATGTTTCTATTGTTGAATCTCTCGGGCTCGATGCCTTTGCACTTTTCAGGAAAACGAGGATAGCCATCTTCTTTATTTTTTCCATGTTGCTGGGAGCGGCATTGCAGTTGACCAATGCTTACGGAGATACTTTCCTCCACGATTTTGCGAAATTTCCGGAATACAAAAATGCCATTGCTGTAAAGTATCCTGCCATTATCATGTCTATTTCGCAGATGTCAGAAACCTGCTTTATTCTGGCCATTCCATTTTTCATGAAGAGGTTCGGAATTAAGAAAGTGATGATGATGAGTATGATCGCATGGGTATTCCGGTTTGGACTTTTCGCATACGGCAACCCGTTAGACGGCCTTTGGATGATAATTGCGAGTTGCATTGTTTATGGAATGGCATTCGACTTTTTCAATATTTCTGGTTCTTTGTTTATTGAAGAACAAACAACACCAAAGATCCGTGCCAGCGCCCAGGGCCTGTTTATGATGATGACTAACGGATTGGGAGCCATCCTGGGGAATATGGTCAGCGGTGTGGTAATTGATAAATTCTTTACGAATCCGGATCATTCTTTACAATGGAGGGGAATATGGCTTTCATTTGCTGCTTATGCTTTGGTGGTGGCGGTGTTGTTCATGTTTATGTTTAAGGACAAGAAGGCCGGGGATGAGGTGCCGGTGCCCTCTTTGTAAAGTGGAATGGAAGCCCGTACCGGAAGGTTAGCCTGGGATTTTTTTAAAAAAAAGTTAGAAATTTTCTCTTTGAAAAAGTATCTGCATGGACAATCGTTTATTTGAGAGAGAAAAAACAATATTTGAAAAACGAAAAATCTCTACCTTTCAAAAAAAATTATTTCCGATAACCCCCGCTTCATGAGAATCAGCGCATTCATCGTTTTTCTTTTGATTTCTTTATCTGCTTTTTCACAGAAGAAAACCGCGTTAATCACGGGTAAGGTTATTGATGAAAATGAAGACCCTGTTCCCACAGTTTCAGTTGTTATCCTCGGCAAGCAGTCAGGAATTATTACATCCGATTCAGGTACATTCAGAATGGTGGTTCCGGCCGGTAAACCTTTTGCCCTTATTTTTTCTCATGCCGGATTCAGAGACCTTCAAAAAAGTTTTTTGTTGAATGACGGAGAAGAAGAGAACCAGGTTTTTCGGATGAACCGCGAAGGAAAAACTTTGGAAACGGTCACTGTAAAAGACGAAAGGCAGAGGACGGAAGCCGGTCTTATCAAAATAAATCCGAAAGAAGCTGTTTTGGCGCCGACAGCCACCGGTGGAGTGGAAGGTTTAATTAAAATCTTAGTTGGGAGCAATAACGAACTTACCTCACAATATTCGGTGAGAGGTGGAAATTATGATGAGAACCTGATTTACATCAATGATTTTGAAATATTCCGTCCCTATCTCGTAAGCAACGCACAACAGGAAGGCCTGAGTTTTATTAACCCGGAATTAACCGGATCGGTTAGTTTTTTCAACGGAGGTTTCCAGGCAAAATACGGAGATAAGATATCAAGTGTGCTCGATATTCAATATAAAAAACCTGTGAAGTTTGGCGGTTCTGCCTATGTTAGTTTGCTTGAACAGGGAATTTCCCTTGAAGGCATCAACAAGAAAAAGAATGTAACATGGCTGATCGGGGCGCGCAATAAAAGTAACCGGAACCTGCTCAGCACCCAGGAAACAAAAGGAAATTATATTCCTTCAGCATCTGATGCGCAGGCAATGCTTTCCTGGAAAATTAAACCGGGATTGCAACTTGAATTGCTCGGCATTTATTCTCAATCTGATTTTAAGTTTCAGCCTGAATCTGCACAAAAAACATCTTCTGTTTTTTCTCCACTCTTTACTGCAAACCTCGGGCTTGATATATTTTTTCAGGGACAGGAAAATGATCAATACAGAAACAATCTTCTTGGTCTGACTTTACATCAATCCATCAATGAAAAGCTGAAATTGAAATGGATGGTAAGCAGGTTTGAAGACAAGGAACAGGAAAACTTCGATATTTCCGGTGCGTACCTTTTTGGTGAGAGAAGTTTTGATAAATCGCAACCCGGATTCGGACAAATCACAAATCCATTGGGGGCCGGCGTATTTCAGGATTTCGCACGAAACAATTTAAAGATTCAGGTTTTTGATTTTGCACATAAAGGTTATCTGGCATTGGGAAATCATTATGTTCAATGGGGAGCCAAATGGGAACATCAGCTTATTCGTGACAGGATTAATCAATGGGAAATGCAGGACAGCGCAGGATATTCAATACCATTTAATCCAAATGAAATCCGGCTTCAGAATGTCATTAAATCATCTAACAATCTGAATACGGACCGGTATGAAGGATTCGTCCAGGATAATATTAATCTTGGAAACCTGAGAAATGAAATAACCCTTCAGGCTGGTGTGCGCTTTAATTATGATGCATTAAATCATCAGTTTTTAGTAAGCCCGCGCACACAGTTGAGTTTGAAACCTGACTGGAACCGCGATGTTGTTTTTAAAATTGCAGCCGGGGTTTATGATCAGCCGACGTTTTACAGGGAATACAGAAGGCCGGATGGCACCATCAATAAAAATCTGAAAGCACAGAAGAGCCTTCAGTTTGTTGCAGGGTTTGATTACAACCTTGTTTATGGCGATCGCCCGCTGAGAATCACTACCGAAGTTTATTACAAGAAATTATCAGATGTGGTTTCCTATGATATCGATAATGTGCGCATTGTGTATTCGGGAGAGAATGATGCCAGGGCCTATGCGGCCGGCGTTGAAACAAGATTTTATACCCAACTTGTGAAAGATGCGGAGAGCTGGCTGAGTATTAACATCGGCCACACAATGGAGAATCTAAACAATGATTTTTATTATCAATACAAAAATGCAGAAGGAGAAATCATCAATGCCAACACTGTTGATAAAGTTGTGGCAGACAGTGTCCGGCAAAATGTGGGTTGGATAAGGCGCCCGTCGGACAGGCTGGTGACTATCGGGCTTTTTCTCCAGGATTATCTGAGCACGAATAAAAACTTCAGGGTATTTGTCAATTCTATTTACGGAAGTAACATGCCATACAATATTCCGGGAAACGCACGTTACCGGAATGCATTGATTCTTGAGCCTTATTTCAGAGTGGATGTGGGTTTCAGTGCGTTGTTATTGAGTGAGAAATCAATTCGCAGAAGCCATTCTCCATTCCGTTCGTTTGATAATATCTGGGCCAGCCTGGAGGTATTCAATATCATTGACCGCGATAATATTATTTCATATCAGCTCATTAAAGATTTTGCCAACAACGTATTTACCATTCCCAACAGGCTTACACCTCGACTGGTGAATTTTAAAATATTAGCACGTTTTTGAAAGTAGAAAGCAATGGAAAATAAAAAAGAAACAATTAAACGGATTTCGATTTACAAACTTAGTATTCCTCTCAAAAAGCCCTTTGTCATTTCACTCGGGCCTATTTATTCTGCAGATAATATAATTGTTACGATAGAAACTTCTTCCGGCATTTCGGGAACCGGAGAATGCAGCCCTTTCATGACGATTAATGGTGAAAGCCAGCAAACTTGTTTTGAAGTTGGAGGGTACCTTGCCAAAGGTCTGAAAGGAAAGAATGTACTGGATATAGAAGGGAACCATCGCATCATGGATGATATCATTTACGGAAATTCAAGTATAAAAAGTGCGTTTGATATTGCCATGTATGACGTGGCTTCGCAATCTGCCGGACAGCCTTTGTGGCAATTTATCGGGGGAAAAAAGATTAAGAAAATATTTACTGACTATACAATTAGTTTGGGTACACCTGATGAAATGGCAGCACATGCACAACAGTTGAAAGAAGAGGGTTTCAAAATAATCAAGGTTAAGCTTGGAGGAGATGCCGAAACCGATATTGCCAGAATGAAAGCGATAAGGAAAGCGCTTGGAAAGAAAATTAAAATCCGGGTGGATGCCAATCAGGGATGGAATGTGAAAGATGCGATCAAGGTTCTTAATGGTATTGCGGATTTGGGAATTCAGTATTGTGAGGAACCGATCCCGAGATGGAATTTTATGAATCTGAAAACTGTCAGAAAAAGGAGTAAGGTAAAAGTAATGGCCGATGAAAGTTGTTGTAATGCGCATGATGCTGAAAGATTAATCAATCTGAAATCGTGCGACATGTTCAATCTGAAACTTGGAAAATCTTCAGGAATCTTTGGTGCATTGAAAATTATTAACCTCGCGGAAAAAGCGGGTATGGAAATGCAGATCGGGGGTTTTATGGAATCAAAAATCGCCATGACCGCCAATGCACATTTGGCAATGACAAGCAGCAATGTGCACTATTTTGATTTTGATACACCGCTGATGTTTACAGAAGAGCCGGTGGCTGGTGGAATAGTTTATGGTAAATCGGGAGAGATTTCCCTGCCTTCGGGAAATGGACTGGGTGCAGGTGTAAAGAAAGAAATATTGAATACTTTGAAGAAAAAAGTGGTCGGGTAATCTTTTGTTTTTTTTTGAATTCATAAATATTTTTTTTCGTTCTGTTTAACATTGCCTATGCAAAAGACTTTTTTGTTCTTACTGGTTATTATTTTTTCTTTTTCAGTTAATGCACAGAAGAGGATCCCCAAAAAAGTCTTGAAAAAAGAAGTTCCCGTTCTGATAGAGAAATCGAAAGAGGTCCTGAGCCATGCCTACATGGTGCAAAAACTTTTATACACCACCGATACCATTCCCGGGTGGGAAGGGTATCCGGTCAAATTGTATGAATACCGGACGGGAACAGATTTATATACACATCAACCCAAAACAGGAAAGGTATTTTTATTAAATCCCTCTCCTGAAAAACTTGCGATGTGGGCAGCAACTACCAGTTGGGAAGTGAAACAAAGCCTGGATACGGTTTATACTTTTAAAATTCTCAACTGGATCATTAACCAGTCTGGCGCCCAATTCCCGGTGAAAGGTGTTGTGTATGAAGACCAATACACCAAAGATTTTCAGGAACCCTATGTTTTTAAAGATGGTGTGACAGTTTACATAAAAGACAGTTCTATGTGGCCTGCGGATAAAACATGTACGCCAGTACAACTTGATTTTTATTTGCGAATAACGAATGATGACCTGAAGGTGCAAACCGGTCAATATGCCAGAATTGCGAGCACCACACGTGAAGATTATAAAGCAAATGGAGGAGAGGAAGACGTGGGTGATAAAAATAACCGCAAACAAAAGTGGCTTGAAGTTGTCAGAAAACTTTATCAAAAGGCATGGAATTCTGACTGCAATGAACTGATGATTATGTGGGCCAAAGAGCATCTGTGATTTTTTTCATTCACAGATTGGGAAGCCGGTTTCATGAAAAATTCTTTTGGATGGAACGAATTTTGATCATTTGAACTAATTCCTAATGTTTTAGTTTTAAGAGTTAATTCCTGTAAATATTTTTTCCTGTCTAAATAAAAAAACAGATTGTGCTTCAGGCACCCCTGATTGTTTATTGTGTTTTAACCCGAAAAATAAAATTAGTTGTTACAAAACGAATCATGTGTTTCGATAAGATTTATGACTTTTAAACCCTGTGGCATTTTTATGGAAACAGTTCAAATACAATTATGGAATTATATCTGTAAGAATAATTTTAAAAGAATCCGCGGATACGCAGGAATAGTAGGGGTTCAAAGAAATAATGAAGGCAGGTAAAACGTAAGGAACCTGCCTTTTTTTGATTTTTAAAATCTTGTGTAAGTGAGGGCCTATTTAGCAGAAGCGGAATCTGCAGATGACGGTTTTGTTGCACTTTCTGAAGTGAAGCCCGGATTAGCTCCCGGAATATCTTTCTCTGTAATGGAATCTTTCTGGTATTCAATAGCATTGTCTTTTCTTTCTTGTCGCATAAGAATCTCATCTCCGGTACCCTGAGGATTATGATTGCAGGCGGTAGCAAACGATGCCACAAAAACGGCAAGTAATAATTTTTTCATTGATCTTTTTTTTATAAACTGTATTTGAAATACTTTTTCAGGTGCAATTTTAAGCCAAACTTATCAAAAAATAATATTGCACTTTCCAAATCCTTTCAGATTCTTTGAATGGGGTATGTTTTAATCATTGATTAATCAACGGAAATTCTTTCGGTTTTGAGCAGGATAAAATAATTTTATAACGGTTTTGCAGGCACCAAATTCCCATATTTCCTTTTATAAATTTTGAATGTTTTACGAAAAACATTTTATTTTTTTTTCAGTGTAACCATTAATAAGAACCGTCATTTCGCAAAGATGTCAAAGAACATATCTTTGATAACATAATTCGACTTGAATGACGAATGATATTTTGCAGCAGCGAAAAGACAGCAGGAATGCTGTGCTGGCTGGCTTTCTGGGTTGGACATTGGATGCGTTCGACTTTTTTATTGTCACCTTTGTTTTGGGAGCCATCGCCAAAGATTTTGACAAATCAATTCCTGAAATGGCTCTAACAATTACGGCTACACTTGCAACGCGGCCGATAGGTGCTTTTATTTTTGGATTGATGGCTGATAAATACGGGCGCAGGCTTCCCCTGATGATAAGCATTGCTTTTTATTCATTGATCGAAGTGCTTTGCGGATTTGCTCCAGGGTATTCAACTTTTCTTTTCTTACGATTGCTTTACGGAATCGGGATGGGAGGCGAGTGGGGAGTAGGGGCTTCACTGGTGATGGAATCTGTATCGGTAAAAAAGCGTGGCTTTTTGTCGGGACTTTTGCAGGAAGGATATGCCGTCGGGTTCCTTATCGCGGCAGCAGTTTATTATCTGGTATTTCCACATTTTGGATGGCGGGCTATGTTTTTCATCGGAGGCCTTCCCGCATTGGTAACCTTGTTTATCCGTTCAAGGGTGAAGGAAACAGAGGCCTGGAAGAAGTCAAAGTCGGCCAACTGGAAAGAATATGGAAAGACGGTAAAAAAGCATTGGAAGCTGTTTGTGTATCTGGTGATCCTGATGTCTATTATGAACCTGATGTCGCATGGCACACAGGATATGTATCCTACTTTCCTTCAGGAGCAGCGTCATTTTGATGTTCATGGAACAAGCATTGTAGCGATGATTTCAATGGTAGGCGCTATTTTCGGCGGACTTTTCTTTGGCCATTTTTCTGATAAATGGGGACGCAGGAGATCGATGATCATCGCTTCGGTCCTGGGTTTGCTGATGATTCCGTTTTGGGTAAATGATGCCGGTATGATTGCTTTGTCGCTCGGCGCTTTTGGAATGCAGTTTATGGTTCAGGGTGCGTGGGGAGTGATTCCTGCACATATCAATGAGTTGTCGCCGGGGTCGTTGCGCGGATTTTTTCCCGGATTTGCATATCAATTGGGAGTCCTTGTAGCATCCGGCGTTGCTTATGTCGAAGCCGTAATGGCAAAAGCACTGAGCTATTCTGTTGCAATGGAATTTCTTGCCGCATCCGTTTTTGTTCTTGCAATCGTTGTAATTTCCCTCGGACGAGAGTCCAGAGGTGTGCAGATGTAGAATTTCTTCAATGCCGGTTTGCTTATTGCACATTCAATTGTTTTTGGATTAAGGCCAGTAAAATCCTTCATTTTCTTTCAGCTAATTTATCGTTCAACCTCAGCAGATGAGATAAGTATCCGACGATAGTTTTTGAGAAGGAAAAGAACAGAAGTTTACCATCTCTTTTGATTCAAAACCGGCATTATTATTATTTCCTTTTTTCTACGCAAAAAAATCCCGGCATTGCTACCGGGATTTAAACTTGAAATTCTTTTTATAAATTAATGCTTACGGTTTGGTTTGTTTGGTAATGAAATTACCTGAACTTTTGATGAAGCCGGCATATTTATTCATCACTGCCTGGCTTTGTTGTTTGCCGTCAATAAATAAAATTCCGTCCTGGACAGCCAATGAAAATGAGGAAGAATTAATCAGGCCGTCATTGGTCAGTTGTTTGATAAAATCAGCAATGGTATTCTGGACTGCCTTATCACTGCTACCATATTGCAATTGCCAGATATCGCTGCCTTGCATGGATACTTCTTTCTGCATTTTTTCCAGACTTTCAATTTTATCTTGTCTTTCATTGATTATCGAACCGTGAAACATGGTTGCCAATGTTGGTGCAATAACCAAAGAAATAATGCTCATTAATTTGATGAGGATATTCATACTTGGACCGCTGGTATCCTTAAACGGATCGCCGACAGTATCACCGGTTACTGATGCTTTGTGAGGTTCACTTCCTTTGTAGTGAGTTTCGTTATTGATGACAGCTCCTTTTTCAAAAGATTTTTTTGCATTGTCCCATGCGCCTCCGGCGTTGTTCTGGAAAATGCCGAGAAGTACGCCACTTGCTGTTGCACCGGCGAGGAATCCACCCAATACTTCAGGGCCAAAAACAAATCCGATAAATAATGGCGCTGCAAATGCAATCGCGCCGGGGCCTAACATTTTTTTAATAGAAGCATCGGTACTGATGGCCACACATTTCTCGTATTCAGGTTTTCCTGTTCCTTCCAATATTCCGGGTATCGTACGGAATTGCCTTCTCACTTCTTCCACCATCGACATGGCAGCCTGCCCAACTGCACGGATTGCCAGTGATGAAAATATGTAAGGGATCATCGCTCCTACAAACAGACCGGCTAAAACCGGTGCCCTGTAAATATCAATGCCATCAATTTTTGCAATACCAACAAATGCTGCGAAGAGTGCGAGCGATGTCAATGCGGCTGAGGCAATGGCAAATCCTTTTCCGGTGGCAGCAGTTGTATTTCCTACGGCATCCAGAATATCTGTTTTCTCACGTACTTCTTTCGGCAATTCAGACATCTCGGCAATGCCGCCGGCATTGTCTGCGATCGGTCCAAATGCGTCAATTGCCAATTGCATCGCAGTGGTAGCCATCATTCCTGCCGAAGCAATGGCAACGCCATAAAGGCCTGCAAAGAAATAAGAGAAATAAATACCCGCAGACAAAACTATCATCAGCGAAGCAGTACTTTCCATTCCTACTGCAATACCTCCGATGATATTGGTGGCATGACCGGTAGCGCTCTGGCGGACAATACTGTTTACCGGACGTTTGCCGATTGCTGTAAAATATTCTGTAAAAAAGCTCATCAAAGTTCCGACAACCAAACCTGTAATGATGGCTCCGTAAACTCCGTATTTTGTAAAATGATGACCTCTCAAAGTTAGTTCTGAGTCCGGGAGAATCCAGTTGACGATAAAGAAGCTAACAATTGCCATTAAAACAATAGCGCCCCAGTTTCCTAAGTTGAGGGCTTTTTGAACAACCGATGTATTCAGGCTTGCGCTTTCAGATATTTTTACAAAAAAGCTACCAACCATTGAAAAAATAATTCCCACACCTGCAATTACCATTGGTAAAAGAATCGGACCCATTCCTCCAAAAGCATCAGAAGAAAGTGTTTCACGTCCTAAAACCATCGTTGCCAAAATAGTAGCCACATAAGACCCGAAAAGGTCTGCACCCATACCTGCCACATCACCTACGTTGTCACCCACATTGTCGGCAATAGTGGCCGGATTGCGCGGATCATCTTCCGGAATGCCGGCTTCTACTTTACCAACCAGATCGGCACCCACATCTGCGGCTTTTGTATAAATACCTCCGCCCACACGTGCAAAAAGTGCGATACTTTCAGCGCCCAGGCTGAATCCTGTCAATACTTCAATGGTGCGTTCCATCTCTGCGCTGTTGGCAGCAGCTTCGGGTGCAAAAATTGCTTTTAAAATGATAAATAAACCACTAAGTCCAAGCACCGCCAAACCCGTCACTCCAAAACCCATTACACTACCTCCGGCAAAAGAAACCTTCAATGCCTTGGCCAGACTGGATCTTGCGGCATGAGCTGTTCTCACATTGGCTTTGGTGGCCACCTTCATTCCGATGAAACCTGCACATGCGCTGAAAAGCCCACCTGAAATAAATGCAATTGCAATTGACCAGTGGTTATGAGGATTGCTTGCTCCCATAACGCCAAGGAGAATGGCAACTATGATGACGAAATATGAGATAACCCGATATTCAGATTTCAGAAAGGCCATAGCGCCGTTGGCAATATGACTGCTGATTTCTTTCATCTTGTCATTCCCTGCATCCTGCTTCCCTACCCAAACATATTTCAGGAAAGTAAAAATAAGCCCGATCACAGCCATTACCGGCGCTAAGTAAACCAGATTGTTCATAAAAGTGTTTTAGTACTGAATTTTTTTGGACGGCAAAAATAGGGCAAATGAGGTAATAATGGTATATAAAGCTTCACCGGTGAGAGGCTTAATTGTGTATAACTCAAAAGAAAAGCAGTGGGAAAAACCGAAGCCGCAGGATGCAGGACCTGTTGGGTTTGAGGTCCCGAGCAGATTCGAACTGCTGTGGAAGCTTTTGCAGAGCTCTACCTAACCACTCGGTCACGGGACCATTTTTTTTAAAGCGCTCAAAGGTAGGAAATAAAAGATTCAAATCTGACAGAACAAAACGGAGATTTGATTATTTTTTATGAGTTCGGCAATTCTTCAAATTGATTGAACCCCGGAATGCACAATACTGAAAAGGATTTACGATTGATCAGAATTTTCCTGGAATTTTATTTTCCCTTTTTATTTTTTGGATTTTTAAAAAAATTGCTACCGCCATTACTTTTAAAAAACTATGTCACTGAAAAAAAATGGATTTTTAAAAGGAAGGTCTTTGTGTACGCGATCTTCATTTTAAAAAACGATGAAATTGTATTGCCATCTGTGAATCGTTTTTTTTTCGTTGAGAGAAATGATTTCATTTTTTTTGATTAGAATCTGTCAAATACGAGTTTGTTTTTATCAACGCCTGATTCCTGAAGGCTTTCACAAATACTGTCTATCATGGACGTGGGGCCGCACACATAAAAATATTTTGAAAAATCCGTTATTCTCCTTTTGAGATAGTTTTTATCAATCCTTGAATTTTCGTAGCCTGAAGTTTTTTCCCTTGTCAGTGTATTGATAAAATTTCTTCCCAGCATTCTTTCAAATTCATCTTTCAGAATAATATCCGCGGATGTTTTATTGGAAAAGAAAAGCTGATTGTTCCCAACCATTCCATCTTTATAAAGCTGACGAAAAATAGAAATAAACGGAGTAACTCCGGCACCGCCTGCGATGAATATACCTTCTCCCTTATACTGAATTGAGCCGAAAACATCATGCAGGATCAGTTCTGTGCCGGGTTTTAATTTGCTCAACTGATCTGTGATCCCTTTGTGTTCCGGATAAATTTTAATGGTAAATTCAAGGTCGTCCCAATCATTGAGGCCTGTAAATGTAAAGGGTTTTCGCACATTCTTCCATCCGGGAAGATTGATGACTATGTCTGTTGCCTGTCCGGGTTTGAAAGGATAGGATTCCGGTTTACTAAGTGTAAACCTTTTTACATCATGTGTTACATTTTCTGTTGCCAATAACTTAACCCGGTGTTCTTCCATCCAACTCGGTTCCATTTTCATGAAATTATATTTTTATAAATCTCTGTCCTTATCGATTTTTATTGTCTGAACAACCGATTCAAAAAGAAAGCCAAATAAGGTGAAGATTTGAAATAAATATTTCAGACACGTGGCCCGGCATCTAAAACGGCTTTGGAAGCATGTGCTTTAAACTTTTCAAAGTTTCTGATAAACAAGTTTGCAAGATCCTTTGCCTTTTTATCATATTCGTTTTTGTCGGCCCAGGTATTTCGAGGGTCCAGAATTCCGGAAGGCACACCCGGACATTCCTGAATCATCATGATTCCAAAAACAGGATGGGGCTTGTATGCAACATTTTCCAATTTGCCACTCAGTGCAGCCGCAATCAAGGCGCGCGTATAAGAAAGTTTTATTCTGCTGCCCACACCGTAGGAACCGCCGCTCCACCCGGTATTGACCATCCAAACATTTACCTGATGTTTCTCAATATTCTTTCCCAGCATATCTGCATATTCAATCGGATGTAAGGGGAGGAATGGAGCGCCAAAACATGCGCTGAACACGGGTTTAGGCTCATTAATTCCTTCTTCGGTACCTGCAATTTTGGCTGTGTATCCCGAAATGAACTGATACATCGCCTGTTCGGTATTCAGCTTGCTGAGCGGTGGCAAAATTCCATACGCATCGCAGGTAAGCAGAAAAATATTTTTTGGCAACGGGCCGATAGAGGGGATGAGTGCATGATCAATAAATGAAATCGGATAGCTTACTCTTGTATTTTCGGTAATTTTTTTACTGGAAAAGTCAATTTTATTTGTTCCTTTAAAAAAGGTAACATTTTCTACCAAAGCCCCCGGGCGGATTGCATTATATATATCCGGTTCCTTTTCAGGATTCAGATCAATCGTTTTTGCATAACACCCGCCTTCGAAATTGAAAACGGAATTATCAGTCCACCCATGCTCATCATCTCCGATCAGTTTTCGCGACGGATCTGCACTCAGCGTAGTCTTCCCTGTACCGCTCAAACCAAAAAACAAGGCGGTATCGTTTTTATCTCCCACACTTGCTGAGCAGTGCATGCTCAGAATACCTTTTTGATGAGGAAGAATAAAATTCAGAATTGAGAAAACCCCTTTTTTCACTTCTCCGGTGTATTTTGATCCACCGATCAGAATCATCTTTTTTGAGAAACTGACTAATGTGAAATTTCCCTGTCGTGTACCATCCGTTTCAGGGTCTGCCAGAAAAGACGGAATGTGAAGGATACTCCAGTCAGCCTTAAAATTCTCTAAATCTTTTTCTTCCGGACGCAGGAACATATTGTATGCAAACAAATTACCCGAAGGTTCTTCATTGAGGATTCTTATTTTTAAACGGAAGGCGGGATCAGCACATGCATAACAATCTCGCACCCAGATTTCTTTGTTATTGAGCCAGGTAATCATTTTTTTCAAAATACCTTCAAAATGTTTTTCTTCAAAAGGCTGGTTGATGTCATTCCAGTCAACTGCTTTTTCTGTAATCCTGTCTTTGACAATAAATTTATCTTTTGGGCTGCGTCCTGTAAATTTCCCGGTATTGATAACCAAAGCACCTCTTTCACTAATACGGCCCTCATTTCTTTCCACCGTTTGTTTAATCAATTCTTCCGGAGAAAGCTGATAATGAATTTTTCCTGCGGATGATATACCAATGGCGTGTAAAAGGTTTTTGGGCATGAACATAATAGTTGGGACTGACATGAAAGGTTTTTTGGTTTTTACGAAGATAGAGATACAATTACCTTACAAAAAAGTGGAACAGAGCCTGATAACTGTTCATTCGTTTTAAAAAATATTGAAAACGGTTTTTTATCTCTAACCCTTTTCTTAGAAGAGTAAATAATATCTTATTACTTTTTCAAATGATTAGATCCTTTGAAAACTTTTTAGAATTTTCATGTATTGATTACATATACCCCGGGATAAAATGAGAAAAAATTAATCTTGTATCTTGCGATTTTAAAACAAATCTCATGCGTAATCTTCCACTCAATCCAAAATTATTTATTGAAAATCGTAAACGTTTTACGGCCAGAATGGAGCCCAACTCCATAGCAATTTTTAACAGTAATGATGAAATGCCATTGAATGGAGATGCCATTTATCCGTTTGTTCAAAATGCAGATTTATATTGGTTGTGCGGTATATATCAGGAAGATACCATGGTGGTTCTTTTCCCGGATAATCCGGATAAAGATTTCAGGGAAGTGTTGGTTTTGACGAGGCCCAATGAGTTGAAAGAAAAATGGAACGGATTCCGCCTCCGGAAAAATGAAGCAGAAAATATCTCAGGAATCAAAAATATTATCTGGCTTGATGAACTCGAATCTTATCTGCAGGTGTGGATTCATCTGGCAGATGCCATTTATCTCAATACAAATGAAAATGACAGAAAGTCGAGTGAAATTGAAACGAGGGATTACCGTTACGCACATTATTTGAAAAACCGTTTTCCCGGGCATCAATACAGAAGAAGTGCAAAGCTCATGCGCGAACTCAGAGCGATCAAAACAGCTTACGAAGTGGAAGTAATGAGCAAAGCAATGGACATCACCGAAAAAACTTTTCGCCATCTGCTCGGCTTTATTCATCCGGGTGTAATGGAATATGAAATCGAAGGAGAAATATGGAAATACTTTATTTCAAACCGTGCTGATGGCCCGGCTTATGGAAGTATCATTGCAAGTGGTGACAACGCCCGGATTCTGCATTATGTGAATAACAATAAAGAATGTAAAAACGGCGATTTGATATTGATGGATTTTGGTGCTTGTTACGGTCATTACAATGCCGACCTCACGCGAACAGTGCCGGTCAATGGTAAATTTTCCAGGAGGCAAAAGGAAGTTTACAATGCATGTCTCGAACTGCACAGGTACTGTGCTTCCATTTTGAAACCGGGAATAACAGTAAATGAATATCATTCAAAAGTGGGTGATAAAGCCACGGCTCTTTTCCAGAAAATCGGATTGCTGACTAAGACAGATGTGAAAAATGAAGATCCCAAAAACAGAGCATACCGTAAATATCTCTATCATGGTATTTCACATCACCTCGGTGTAGATGTGCATGATCTGGGAACAAAAACAGAAGCCGTAAAAACCGGGATGGTATTTACTATTGAACCGGGAATATATATTGAAGAAGAAAAGATGGGAATCCGTATAGAAAACAATTATTGGATTACAAAATCGGGAAATAAAGACCTGATGAAGAGCATTCCCATTACGGCGGAAGAAATCGAAATCTTAATGAGTAAGAAATAGGAAGTATTTTGTGAAAGAAATGAAACTCATTCCCAATCTGTTTACTCTTCTGAATCTTTTTACAGGAGTTATAGCAATCATATTTGCTTTGCAGACCGAAGCTATTTACATTACGCAGGACGATCAGATGGTCAGTAGTTTTAATATTCCCGAACGGCTGGCGCTGGCAGGTATTTGTATTTTTATCGCTGCTGTTTTTGACTTCTTTGATGGATTTATTTCGCGCCTGCTCAAAGCATCAAGTGAATTGGGTAAGCAACTGGATTCTTTGAGTGATGTGGTAAGCTTTGGTGTGGCGCCGGCGGTAATTATTTACCAGTTGTTGCGGATGAGCTATGCAAAGGAACCACACGGGCTTGATGTTTCCCTTGTGTACCTCTGGCCCGCGATTGTTATTGCCTGTGCTGCGGCTTACAGATTGGGCAAATTCAATCTGGCCGAAGATCAGAAGACTTCATTTAAGGGTGTACCCACTCCGGCGGCAGCGCTTCTTGTAGCATCTTTGCCATTAATTATTCATTTTGGAGATTATCCGGTTTTCAGCTCATTTATTACAAACAAATGGATTTTGTATCTGTGCATTGTTATTCTTAGTTATCTGATGGTGAGTGAACATCGCATGATGGCACTTAAATTCACTAATTTTAAAATCAAAGAGAAATTGGATCTGGTCATACTTCTGGTGATTGCTGTTATTTCCGCAATCCTGTTTAAATGGCTTGCGGTTCCGATAGTTTTTCTTTTTTATGTAATTATTTCCCTGGTTTTAAACAAAAAATATCAAAAGAATGTTCATAGCTGAAATAGACATCATGCTTCTGAAAGATTTACTTGACCCTGCCGGCAAGGCGGTTCTTGGGGGGTTGGAAAAGTTGGATATAAAAGGTGTGAAAGATGTTCGGATTGGTAAACATATCCGGTTATTTTTTCCTGACAGTACCAGAGAGGAAGCCGAAAAATCAGCACAGGATGCTGTGAAGAAGCTGCTTGCCAATCAGGTGATGGAATATGCTGAAATCCGCATTGTTCAGGAAGATTAAAACCTGAAGTCATGCTTTACATTGTACCAACTCCCATCGGCAATTTGGCAGACATTACATTGAGGGCGCTTGACGTTTTAAAAAAAGTAGATCTAATTCTCGCTGAAGATACACGCAATTCGGGGAAACTTCTCAAACATTACGAAATCGAAAACAGACTGATGGCCTATCATCAGCACAATGAACATCAGGTTACAGATGAATTGGTAAAGAGACTTGGCTCAGGAGAAAATATGGCCATGATTACCGATGCCGGTACGCCGGGGATCAGTGACCCTGCGTTCATGCTGGTGAGGGAATGTATCCGTCAGCATATTAAAGTAGAATGCTTGCCGGGCGCAACTGCTTTTGTTCCGGCGTTGATTAATAGTGGAATTCCTTCGAATCGTTTTTGCTTTGAAGGTTTTTTACCTGTAAAAAAAGGGAGACAGACGTTTTTAAATTCTGTTGTAAACGAAAGCCGGACAATGATTTTTTATGAAAGCCCTTTCAGGTTGTTGAAAACACTCGCGGATTTTAGCCTGGTATTTGGCAAAGACAGGCAATGCAGCGTGAGCAGGGAATTGACAAAAATATTTGAAGAAAATATCAGAGGAACGATTGAAGAAGTTTACAAATATTTTGAGAATAAAAATATTAAGGGCGAAATTGTCATCGTCGTAGAAGGAAACAAACCGCAAAGGAATGCGGAAGATTGAGAATTGGAAAATCGATTCTTATTATTTTAAGAATTCAGATCAGATTTAAATTGAAATTTTACAACATGAAGAAGTATTTCCTGTTTATTGCCATTTCTTTATTGCCGTTTTTTGGATTTGCACAATATGGTTATTGGCAACAACACGTAAATTATGTGATGGATGTGAACCTGAATGTGCAGACCAACATTGTGAAGGGTACTGAAAAGATTGCCTACACCAATAATTCTTTTGATAAGCTGGATAAGGTTTTTTTCCATTTATACTGGAATGCTTTTCAACCGGGAAGCGAAATGGATGTGAGAAGCAGGGAATTGGGAAAAATAAAAATATTCGGATCACCGGATTGGGACAGCCGTGTTACAGACAGGATATCAAAACTTTCTCCATCCGAAGAAGGTTACCAGAAAATAATCAGCCTTAAAATGAATGGAGTAGAACAACCGGTCAAACTTCATGAAACCATTCTGGAAGTGGATTTGACCAAACCGATTTTGTCAAAAACAACCGTGAATTTTGAAGTGGTTTTTGAAGCACAGGTTCCCATTCAGATCAGGCGCAGCGGGCGTGACAATGCAGAAGGCGTGCGATACAGTATGTCTCAATGGTACCCCAAACTTTGTGAATATGACAATGAAGGATGGCACACTGCACAGTATGTGGCACGTGAGTTTTACGGAGTGTGGGGAAATTTTGATGTGAAGATTACGCTTGATAAAAACTATAAAATTGGTGCAACCGGAGTTCTGCAAAATGCGGCTGCAATCGGCTGGGGTTATGACAGGCCGGGTACTGCATTGAAACCTGTTTCGGGGCAAAACAGGATGTGGCATTTTGTTGGAAAAAATGTACACGATTTTGTTTGGGCAGCCGATCCGGATTATGAGCATCTGGTAAGAAACCGGGAAGGGGTGATGTTGAATGTCATTTATAAAAAGAAAGATTTTGCAAATGATAAGCTCTGGGAAAAAGTAGCGGACGCCGCATACACCGTACTTCCATATCTGAATAAAAGATTTGGAAAATATCCTTATCCCGTTTATTCATTTATTCAGGGAGGTGACGGGGGAATGGAATACCCGATGGCAACACTTCTCAAAGGTCCCGGCCTGGGTACCGTATTTCATGAGTGGATGCATAGCTGGTATCAGATGATGATGGCAACCGATGAAGCACAACACCCGTGGATGGACGAAGGATTTACCAGTTGGGCAGAAGGTGAAGTTTCTTCTTATTATGAAAAAGTAACAAGAACTTATAAAACAGATCAGCCATTACCTGTCAATCATGCATCAGCATATCGTGGATATTTTGCGCTGATGAAAACAGGCCTTGCAGAACCCATGACGACTTTTTCTGATCATTACAATACCAATTTCGGATACAGCATCAATGCCTATTCGAAAGGTGAAATGTTTTTGGAACAGCTTGGTTATATCGTTGGTGATTCGGTGAGAGATCGGATTATGCTGGCCTATTACAACAAATGGAGATTCAAACATCCGAAGCCTGGTGATTTCGTAAAAGTTGCCAAAGATGTGAGCGGGCTTCAACTGAATTGGTACAAGGAATATTGGATCAATACCATCAAAACCATAGATTATGGAATTGACAGCCTCTGGGAGGCCAATGGAAAAACCATAATCCGGCTGAGAAGAATTGGTCAGATGCCGATGCCCATTGATTTGAAACTTACTTTCAAAGACAGCACTTCAGAGATGGATTATATTCCGTTGGATATGATGCTGGGAGGAAAGCCTGCAAAGAAGGGCGAAAAAAGAATTGTACATGAAGAGTGGAATTGGACAAACCCCACTTACGATGTTCTTATTGACAGAAAATTATTTGACCTGAAAAAGGTAGAAATTGATCCGACCAAAAGAATGGCAGATGTAAATCCGGATAATAATGTGCTTGATTTAAAGTGGTAACAAAAAGGATAATTTTATCATCCGGTTTTTTCACTTACTCTCAATCATATTTTTTTCCTACAACAAAACATTCCCAAATTCGCGACTGCCGGAGGTTTTAGCTGATTATAAGATCGCGAATCACACCTGATTTCGAATGATTATTTCAACTAAAGATTTCTTTTTTAACAGAATGGCTTACTTATTGTTAATAATCAGGATGAAAAAAAATCAGAGATAAACGATTTTATTGAGAAGTGTCATTGATGGTTGCAATTTCAATTTCCATTTCGTCTCTTGTGTTTGAGACCCGGGGGTTAAAACCAAAAAAAAGGGAGAATTTTTAATTCTCAATTTGTGCCTGATCAGTTGAGAAAGTATTTGTTTTTGGGAAAAATCTGCAATTGAAAAAAAATCTCCGGAATTTTTTTATGAAGGAAAATGTCTTTAAAACAGGTGATAGGATTGGATTTCAATGAGGGCGTCGTGTTTGGAAAAGGTAAGTGGTTTTTTATTTTAACATCTCTTTTAATAACCAAACGATGACGATATTACTCAGCTTTATAATATAAATAAAACATAAATGCTATGAATGTACTTAAGAGTATTTCAGGATGGGCTGCAGGTTTGATGGCCGGCATGACCCTTGCTGTTTTGGCATCCTGTTCCGGAAATGGAAAATTATCTGATCCGGAAATCGCCTCCATCGCGGTTACAGCAAACCAGATTGATGTTGATTATGCAAAACTGGCTTTGCAAAAATCTCAAAACCCCGATGTCAAAGCTTTCGCAGAAACAATGCAAAAAGATCATGAAAACATCATCAATCAGGCAACAGCCCTTGCTCAGAAATTGGGAGTGACACCACAGGATAATCCCACAACCCAATCTTTGTTGAGTGGTGAAAAGGATGTAATGGCCAGGTTGAATAACCTTAACGGTCATGATTTTGATACTGCCTACATCAACAATGAAGTGGCCTATCATGCAGCCGTTATTGCATCGGTTAAAGACAAATTAATTCCTGATGCAACCAACAAGGAATTAAAGGATTTGCTTACTAGTGTTTCCCCTTTGCTGAATCAACATCTTGAAATGGCAAAACAGGATCAGACAAAAATATTGAATGCAAGTGCAGCCAGCGTACCCACACTAACCGATCCTGAAAGCGCATCTGTAGCAGTTACTGCCAACCAGATTGATGTGCGTTATGGTGAAATGGCACTTAAAAAATCCAGGAATCCTGATGTGATTGCTTTTGCAAAAACGATGATTAAAGATCATAACAATATCATTCAACAGGCAACAGCACTTGCCAAAAAGTTGGGTGTTACTCCTCAAACCAATGCAGTTACTCAATCTCTGCTCGATGGTGAAAAAGCCACTGATGCAAAATTCAATGCATTGAGCGGTCACGATTTTGACACAGCCTATATCAACAATGAAGTTGCTTTTCATGAAGCCGTCATTGCAGCGGTTCAAAATGTGTTGATACCACAAATTCAAAATGCAGATCTCAAAAAGATGCTGGTTGATGTATCACCGCTACTTGAAGAACATTTGAAAATGGCAAAAGAAAGTCAGGCTAAAATAGTAAACAGTAAATAAGAATAGAAAATGAAAAAAGGATTGTGGACGCTCGCAGCGTTATCCGGTTTGTTTTTTTTAACGATTACCACTGGGTGTAATTCCGGTGGAAACAAAAATGGCACTGCTCCTGCCGGACCTAAAAAGGATACGGTACTGATCAGCGGAATGCAGTTTCAGCCGGCCAACATCACCATCAATGCAGGAGATACGATTTTGTGGATCAACAAAGATATTGTAGATCACAATGTAACCGATTCAACTAAAGCATGGACATCAGGTGATATCACAGCTAATGGCGGACAATGGGATACTGTTCCGGGAAATAGTTTTCATTATCTGTGCACCATTCATCCAACGATGATTGGTTCGGTAACCGTGAATCCGAAAAAATAGTTTGGTTGATTGTTATCCTATTTTTTACAGACTGCACTTTGTTCTTTCAAAGTGCAGTTTGTTTTAGGACACCTTCCTGATTTTTTAATGCCGGTTAATTAAAACTGAAATTTTAAAATTTAAAGCATGGTAACGTTTCATATTACCATGAAATCATAGTTATTTTTGCGCCATGATTTCATTTACAGGCGAAGAATTAATTATGTTCAAAAAGATATCAGAAGCCGCAGATTCTCTGCAAATTCCGGCGCGTCTGATTGGTGGATTTGTGAGAGATAAAATATTGAACCGTGAAGACAAGGATATTGATATTGTATGCCTGGGCGATGGCGTCAGGCTGGCGAAAGAAACAGCCGCTCTTTTTGATCCTAAACCGCCGGTCAGTTTTTTTAAAAATTTCGGCACGGCCCAGATAAAAATTGTTTCTGACTCGGGAAGTCCTGTCAATATTGAATTTGTCGGAGCCAGAAAAGAAAGCTACCAGTCACAAAGCCGCAAGCCTGAAGTTGAATCTGCCACGTTTGAAGAAGACATTATGAGGCGCGATTTTACAATCAATACACTTGCGGTAGATCTTGATAAAAATAATTTTGGCGCCCTCATCGATCCGCTGAATGGATTAAAAGATATTACAAATAAAATTATCAGGACGCCCCTCGATCCGGATCAGACATTCATCGATGATCCTCTCCGTATGATGCGTGCAATCAGGTTTGCAACACAATTGCAGTTTTTAATTGATCCTTCAACTTTTCAAAGTATAAAAAGAAATGCGAACCGTATCAAAATCGTCAGTGGCGAAAGGATTATCGATGAAATCAACAAAATGGTGTTGGCTGAAAAACCATCTGTTGGATTTAAATTGATGTTCGATTCCGGATTACTTGCCATCATTTTCCCGCAGATGACTGCGCTTGCCGGAACAGAATTTATTGACGGGTTGGGGCATAAAGACAACTTTTACCATACCTTACAGGTTTTGGATAACATTAGTGTACACACGAAAAACCTTTGGTTGCGTTGGGCCGCCATTATGCATGACATTGCGAAGCCTGTGACAAAGAATTTTGAAAAAGGAACAGGCTGGACATTTCATGGACATGAGGTTGTCGGGGGGAGGATGGTTTCTAAAATATTTACGCAATTGAAATTGCCGTTGAATGAAAACATGAGGTTTGTCAGAAAGATGGTTGAACTTCATCTGCGCCCCATCAGCCTGACAAAAGAAAATATCACGGATTCTGCTGTTCGACGGCTTCTGGTAGATGCAGGAGACGATCTCGAAAGCCTGATGATGCTTTGCAAAGCTGATATCACAAGTAAAAACAAACAGAAAGTTCAACGGTATCTTGCCAATTTTGAATGGGTGGAAAAACGGTTGAAAGAAGTGGAGGAGGCAGATAATTTACGCAACTGGCAGCCTCCGATTACCGGCGAAATTATTATGAAGGAATTCGGGCTTCCGCCATCGAAAGAGGTTGGAAAAATTAAAACAGCAGTGAGAGAAGCAATTTTGGATGGAATTATTCCAAATAAATATGAGGAGGCTTTTCAGTATATGAAAAAAGTGGCAGCAGAGATGGGTATCGCCAAAACAAATCAGATGTAACTTTTCTGATGGTTAACATAAAAATGCTGAGTTTCAGGATAGTGAAGTAAGGATTTAAATTTTAGCATTACTCTGAAAAGGGTTTAAAATTTAAGGGGAAGGATCGTTATTATAAATTGGATTTTGTTGAAGGTTGAATGGGTTTTCAGGTAATTTCATTTTACCGGATTGTTTAAGGAAGTAAATACTAAATTTGCCTTATGGCAGCCATAAAATTCAGAGTTTATTGGGAAGATGATGATAGTGTTTATCGCGATGTTGCGGTCAGACATTTACAAACATTCCGGGACTTACATGAAATTATATTAAAGTCATTTGAATTTGACAATAAACATCAGGCTACTTTTTACAGAAGCAATGACAACTGGCAAAAGGGCCGCCAGATTGTACTTGAAAAGTATGACATGCCGTATAAGGCAGAACCGCTGATCATGATTGATACTACCATTGGTTCGGAATTAAAAGACCCGAATCAAAAGTTTATCTACGTGTATGATTTTGAGAAGCAGTGGACTTTTCACCTGGAAGTCATTAATATCAATAAGGATGAAGATTTCAAAGATTATCCCTTTTGTGTACGTTCTGAAGGGATTGGCCCCAGCCAGTATGGAAATAAGGGTTTGATCAATGAAAAGCTGGCGGAGATTGAGGAAAAATATGATATCAATTCCGGAATTATGCCTGATGGATTCACCAGTGAGGGAGAGGCGGAGGAACCAAATTCAGGTGATGAAGGAGAATAAGAAATATTCTTAGGATAGCCATGCCATCCTCCAAAACCGTTATTGTCATTTGCGGTCCGACAGCTTCGGGCAAGACCCAATTTGCCGTGGATCTCGCAAAAATGTTACACACTGAAATCATTTCTTCGGATAGCCGTCAATGTTATAAGGAATTAAACATCGGAGTTGCCAGGCCTTCTCAACAGCAATTGTCGGAGGTGAAGCATCATTTTATAAATTCCCATTCTATATTTGAAAATGTAAATGCTGCTTCTTTTGAAAAATATGCACTGAATGAATTGAATGAAATTTTTATTGAACATGACATTGCTGTAATGACCGGAGGAACGGGATTATATGTCAGATCTTTATTGGAAGGGTTGGACGAAATACCTGAAACGGATACGAAAACAGAAGAGGAAATTAAAACAAATTTCAAGAGTTATGGAATAGATTGGTTACAATCCAGACTGAAGGAATTGGACCCAAGGTATTTTGCTGAGGGTGAAATTCAAAATCCACACCGGCTATTGAGAGCACTTGCTGTTAAATTAACAACCGGAAAATCGATTCTTGATTTTCATAAAAAAAATATAGCAGTCAGAGAATTTAATGTCAGAAAAATCTGGCTTGAAATCCCGAGAAAAGAATTGTACAGAAGAATTGATTCGAGAGTGGATCAAATGATGGATGCCGGATTGCTCGATGAAGTAAAGAATCTTTATCAGTTTAAGGAATTGAATTCCCTGCAAACCGTTGGATACAAAGAATTGTTTGATTATCTGGATGGAAAAACAGACCTGGAAAAAGCCATCTCTTTGATTAAACAAAATACAAGGCACTATTCAAAGCGCCAGATTACCTGGTTCAGGAAATATTTTTTACATGATTAAAGACAAACTAAAAGAGTCGTGTGTTAAGTTTAAACCATCTTTTTATTTTTCAAAGACAACCAGAAGGCAATCATAACATCGATATCTCAATATTTTTCCAGGGGAAATACCGACTGAGGTTTTTATTTAACGTTTTTCTTTTTTACATTGTGCACCTAAAACTAACAAATATGAGAACCACATTTAAAAAACTGCAATCCGGATTATTTATTTTATCCATTCTATTTCTGTTTGCTTCATGCAGCAAGGATAAGAGCACAGACACTTCCGGGGTTAATACGCTGACCGCAACGATAAAGTACGGAGGGCAAACAATTACATTTAATGGCAATGGCGACAGCAGTGTCGTTACTTATGGAACAATTAGGTCGATGGGACAGACTTATTTTAGCATGATAGGAAATGAACGGAACAGCCAAAAACAAATCCTGTTTATGATGTCGCCTTTTAGTGGTAAAGCAGGTAACTATGATCTGTCTGTCGGACTCACCGACGACAGTCTGGCAATGGGTGTTATTTATATGAAAGGGGAAAATAATGGCACCGAAAAAGATGCTTTCGGAACATACCTGGAAACGAATGCAGGCGATGTAATCCGCGGAAGCGGTTTTCTCCATATTACATCATTGGCCAATAACAGAATAGAGGGAACCTTTGAAATGATCCTTCATAATTACGATGAAAATTCCGGAGTTTCGGAGGAGATGACTGTTTCGGAAGGACGTATCAGCTTGCCGGCAATAAAAGCAGATGTAGATTAGAGGATTCTCCTTCCTCTCAGAAAATCTTCTATACTCATTTCTCTTTTTCCTTCCGGCTTTAATGTCAGAACAGAGATAAACCCATCAGCAGTGGCAAATTTCAGGAATGATTTACCATCTGTTTTCAATTGACCGGGGGTGGATTTAGGATTTTCAATTTGCTTTGAAACGGATCCGATTTTTATTCTTGCATCATTCAGAAAAGTATAAGCTCCGGGAAATGGATTTAATCCTCTTATAAAATTAAAAACCTGGCGGGTGGGTTGATCCCAGTTTACCTTGCAATCTTCAGTATGAATTTTTGGCGCCGGTTTTAATTTCAAAGTGCCGGTAATCGTTGATTGCGGTGAATCTTTTATGGTACCTTCATAAATGCCATGCACAGTTTTCAATAAAAGCCCGGCTCCAACAGTCATTAACTTGTCGTGTAATTCACCGGTGGTTTCATCATCTCCAATGGTTACTTTTTCCTGCATCAGAATATTGCCGGTATCTATTTCATGTTTCAATTTGAAAGTAGTGACACCTGTTTCTTTTTCTCCGTTGATAACTGCCCAGTGAATGGGCGCAGCTCCGCGGTATTGCGGCAGGAGTGAAGCGTGAAGATTAATTGTGCCCAAACGAGGCAAAGACCAGACTGTTTCGGGCAACATTCTGAAAGCAACAACCACTTGTATATCCGGATTGATTTTTTTTAACTGTTCAAGAAATTCAGGCGACTTCAGCTTTGTTGGCTGCAATACGGGAATGTTATGATCAGTTGCATATTTTTTTACATCGCTTTGATGCATTTTCATTCCTCTTCCTGCGGGCTTATCGGGAGCAGTGACTACTGCTACCACCTTAAAATCTTTATTGAGAAGATCCAATGAGGGAACTGCAAAAGCAGGCGTTCCCATAAATACAATTTTTAAATCTCTATGCATCATTTACCGAAATCCTTATACAATAAATATTTCTTCCTGATCTTTTTAAAATGGTCTAAGTCCGGTTGCCAGCTTTCTCTGATTTCTTTTTCTGATTTCTGATCTTTGATTTGTTGCCACAGCTCATCATTACCCGCGAGTTTATCAAAAAATGATTTTTTCATATCATCTGATTTGGGTTTGATGAAAAAATTTTCTTTGTCCGGGAATAATTTATAGGCCTCCAGAATATATTTGATCTGGATCTGGTTATTGATTTCTTTTAAAACTTTATTTTTTGGCCCGGAGAGATTCCATCCGTAACATTTTTGTCCATAGTGTTTGCTGTTCATCGCTCCTTCGCGGGGTCCGGGTGTGAATGAAAACATACTATCGGGGAGGGAAGGATCTCCAAAAATCTGAAATGGTTTTTCTGTTCCCCTTCCTTCACTCAGTGTGGTTCCTTCAAAAAAGCAAGTGGAAGGGTACCAATAAATGGATTGGATATCTGGCAAATTAGGAGAGGGTTTGACCGGCAATACATATTTGCTGTTGTGATTGTAATTCAGATTTTTAATGATACGAAGTTTAAAACTTCCTTTGCCTGCCGGATGCCATTGTTTGTAAGCATTCATGGCCGTAACGCTCAGCCAGGATTCCCCAACTAACATTTTTGCATATTCGCCAATGGTCATTCCGTAAACGATCGGAACAGGTTGCATTCCGACAAAACTTTTGAATTGTGGTTTTAAAACCGGCCCATCTACATAGAAACCATTTGGATTCGGGCGGTCCAAAATAATTAATGGTTTGTGGTTTTCAAAAGCAGCTTCCATAAATTCCTGCATGGAAGAAATATAGGTGTAAAAGCGTACACCAACATCCTGAATATCATAAATGAGAATGTCCACATCTTTTAAATCTTCGGCAGAAGGTGCGCGTTTGCTGCCGTACAGGCTGATCACCTTTATCCCGGTTTGTTTATCGATATAGTTTCCGACTTTTTCTCCGGCGTCAGCGGTACCTCTGAATCCATGTTCAGGCCCAAAGATTACCTGAATATGAATTCCCGACTTTTTCAACATATCTACGAGGTGCACCTTCCCGACCATTGAGGTCTGATTGGCAAATAATCCGATTCTTTTTCCCTTCAACAAAGGAAGGTATTGATTCATTCGTTCAGCTCCGGTTATAATCCTTTGTTGACATAATGAAGGAAGCGAAAGTGCAATCAGAAGAGACAGGAAGAGTAATTTTTTCATAAAATAAAAATATCGATATAGCCAATTATAAAAAGCGTAAAATTATTATAATTGAACGACGATTTATCGGATAGGTGTACAAAAAGGTTTATTTTGTCCGCCTATTTATTAAAAATTAAATTCCGAAAAATGGCAAAAGCAAAAAAAGGTGATAAAGTAAAAGTTCATTATACAGGTAAATTGACAGATGGTGAACAATTTGACTCCAGTGTTGGAAGAGAACCACTTTCATTTACCGTAGGTGCAGGCCAGATGATCAAAGGGTTTGATGATGCAATTCCGGGAATGGAACCGGGAGAAAAGAAGACAATTAAAATTATGCCGGCAGATGCTTATGGCGAAATCAATGAGGAAGCCATTATTGAATTTCCAAGGAAAGAAATTCCCAATACCATGGAAATTACCGAAGGGATGAGATTGCAGTTGAACGGGAATTCAGGCCAGCCGATACCGGTTGTGGTGAAAGAAATCAAAGAAGATGTGATTATTTTGGATGCAAATCATCATCTTGCAGGGAAGGAATTAATTTTTGACATTGAACTGGTGGGGATAGACTAACAGGATTTTCAGAAAACAGGTTTCTTATATCTTCGTTTTGAATCTAATCGGAATATTTTATGAAAAGGTTTTTAGGAATAATTTTTTTGGTTATCGTGGTAGTTTTTGCATGGCGGTACTTTTCTAAAAAGGGAGGCAGTGCAAAAGAAAAAGATCCGGATCCTGTTGCTATCAAAGCAGGAAAGCACTCTCAGTCGTTTAATGACAAGGTGGCTTCTGCCATCAGTAATTACATGTTGATGAAAGATGCATTTGTCAATGATGATTCTGCCATTGCCCAAAAACAGGCTGGTGAATTCATCAAATCAATAAATGCTTTGCCTTTGGATGAACTGATCAGTAACGGTGATTCCACAATTAAGACCACCGCACAACAACAATTGAGCGACATTAAATCGAATACAGCTCCCATAGCGTCAGGAGAAAGCCTTCAGGAAATGAGGCATGATTTCTATATGGTTTCTGAAAACCTTTATCCTTTTCTTAAAATCATCGGCTACGAAGGAGAAAAACTTTATTGGCAAAATTGCCCGATGGCATTCGGAGATAACCAGAGCGCCGACTGGCTAAGCAATACCCGTGAAATAATGAATCCTTATTTGGGCAAGAAGCATCCGATATACAAGAGCGGGATGTTGCATTGCGGAGAAACAAAAGATTCCATTTTTACAAAATAGTCAGAAGCAAAGAGTGCCGGCAGGAAGAGACTGATTGCCCTGCAAACCTCCGGTATGGATACAAAGTATTTTGCTACTGTGGGGGAATTCTCCATTTTGAATCATGTCGATCACTCCGAAAAGCATTTTGGAAGTATAAACCATATCAAGAGGAATTTGGTAATCCCGGTAAAATTGATTTATAAATTTAATCAGTTCGTCATTTCTTTTGGCAAATCCGCCAAAATGATAATTGGAAACCACAGATAATTTTTCCAACGAACGGACTCCCATCTCCAACATGCGATTCGGAATGTCATGCATATTTTTTATCGCCGGAAAAGCAACGATAGTTTCCTTTCGGCTTTTTAGCAAAAGTCCGGCGAGGGTTGTTCCGCTTCCGACGGGTGTACAGATATGGCTATAGGTATTCTCTGGTACCAGGTTCATTATATCCATTGCTCCCTTTGCACCTTTTTTGCCAAATCCACCTAACGGGACCAAAGTATGCGGGCCATATTTTGAAATTAATAAATCATTATTTGTTTGTTCGGAAATTTTCCTGAATTCACTCCGTTCCATACCGTGTAATTCCATTCCCATTTTTTGGCAATATTTCAGGGTAGGCGTATTCAAAATCTCTCCACGCACCAGTCCGATACATTTTATCCCTAATGTGCGACATGCATAGGCAGTTGCTGAAAGATGATTGCTGAAAGCGCCTCCAAACGTTAGCAATGTCCTGTGATTCGATTGAAGGCAATCACTCAGAAATAAGGATAATTTGAAAATTTTATTTCCTGAAAGCATTGGATGGATCAAATCGAGCCTGAGGATATCTATTTGATTTAAAGAATTTTCTTTTTGTTTCAGAATAATTTCTTCAATAACCGGCGGCCTCTCCCACAATGAAGTGTAATCGAAAGAACTCATTAAACTTTCTTGCTTATTTTCGCAGGCAAAATTAATTGTTCATATAAATTAATTAAATTAATGAAGCCCACGTTATTGATTCTTGCGGCAGGCATGGGAAGCAGATATGGCGGATTAAAACAAATGGATTCCTTCGGTCCCAACGGCGAAACAATTATAGATTATTCAATTTACGATGCCATCCAGTGCGGTTATGGAAAGATTGTTTTTATTGTGAGAGATTCATTCCGCGAGGCATTCATGAAACTTTTTGAATCAAAGATAAAAGGCAGGGTAAAAACGGAATATGTGAATCAGGAACAGGATGTGTTTATCGGAGATTTCAAAATCCCCGAAGGGCGCCAGAAACCCTGGGGAACTGCTCATGCAGTTCTTTGCGCAAAAAATGTAATTCATGAACCTTTTGCTGTCATCAATGCTGATGATTTTTATGGAAGGGATGCTTTTGAAAAAAGCGCTGAATTTTTGAAAAATGGAGTTTCACACAAAAAATATTGCCTGATTGGTTATGAATTGGGAAACACGGTTTCTCCTTACGGATCTGTTAGCCGCGGCGTTTGTGAGGTGGATGAAAACCACCATTTGGTAGGCGTTACTGAAAGGACGAAAGTTTGGGTGAAAGACGGGAAAATATTTTATCTCGACAATGATGCACCCGTTGAAACACCGGCCAAAACACCTGTCAGTATGAATTTCTGGGGTTTTGATCCCACGGTTTTTCCGTTCATTCAGGAACAGTTTCAGGAATTCCTTTCTCAATCCGGAGAGAATCTTAAAGCAGAATTTTTTATTCCTTTGGTGGCCGATAAATTTATTCATTCGGGCAAAGGTTCAATCGAGGTAATTCCGACAAATGCAAAATGGTTTGGGGTAACCTACAAAGAAGATGCACCCATAGTAAGAAAAGACATTCACGAACTTATAGATGCCGGTGTGTATGAAAAGAATCTTTGGTAGAGAGATTTAATTCCCTTTAACCTTGAAAATGTAATTTTCAATAGAGTCAATCTGTTGCACTCTTGAATGGCCTTTCAGGGTGTTGTTGCTGGGGATGCGAATAGAGTCGCCGGTTTTCTCTTTCATTTCTTTCACAGCTTCAATAATACTTTTTGATTTGATAGCAAATACCACTCCGTCGGCATTGGTTTCTTTGCTGCTGATGATTCCAATTACTTCTCCTTTCTTGTCGAGAACCGGGCCGCCACTGTTTCCGGGGTTAACAGAAATACTGATCTGATAGGCGGAAGTGTCTCCTGAATATCCTGTGGTCGCACTCAAATATCCCTGATTGTAAACAATATCTTCTCTCGGATATCCCAAAGTAAAGATCTGTTCAGCCAGGCTTGAACCCGACTTCGCAAGGTTATATGGAATGCTCTTGACCTTTTTGAAAGAAGAATCAGTGATTTTTAAGATGGCTAAATCCGTGACTGGATTTGTGTAAACAGCGGTGGCTGCATATTGATTGCCCTGCTGATTTTCAACAATGAGATTTTTGGCTCTGCTTACCACATGTGCATTTGTGATCACATATCCTCTTCCATCAAGGAGAAAACCTGTAGCCCGGAAGTTAGCTGTAAAGGGAGTTTTTGTGGAAGCCACATGATTCAGCTTACTTTCCATCTGATTGAGCTTATTTTCCAACTGATTGATTTTGTTGTCAACCAGTGGGGTCAGAGCTGATTTCTTATTTTGTGAAAGGAAGGAAACGCCGGTTGCCGTGAAAATTGAAACTAAAACCGCGGCGGCCGCTGCAACAGAGATTGTGCGTTTGTAACGCTTCCAGATATGAACGACTTTTGCTTTTAACTTGCTGTTCTTAAAGTTAATGGCACCTTCCAATTCCAATTTATCTTCCACACTGTTCATTACGCTTTTTAAATTGGAAATTTTGGAAAGATTATCCAGTTGTTCAAGGAAAAAAATATGTTCTACTGCAAGTTGATCTATATGAGCATTGGATTTGCGCAACTCTTCAAACTGAGCGGCTTCCTCATGGCTCATTTCTCCTCTGTAGTATCTTTCAATTGCATCCAATAAAAGTAAATCCTGCTCCATCTTTAATCCTCGTTTTTATATCTTGAAAAGAATAATTTTTTCAATCTCATGAGGCATTTATACTTCTGTGTCTTCGCATTGTCTGCATTTGTATATCCAAACGATTCTGCGATTTCAGGCATAGATTTTTTTTGAATATAAAATGCTTCCAACAAACTTTTGCACGGTTCTCCGATTTTTCCAAGAGCCTCATCCATTAATTGCAAATCGGCATCTTTCTTTTCATGCATCTCCAGGTCATCCTCAACCGGTACGATTTCATTCAGCGTATCGAAACTCCCCGTATAAAACCTCTTTTCTCTTTCAATTTTCTTCAGCCACAGCCTCCGGCAAATTGAATACAGGTAAGTTCTGATACGACACGTTAATTCAAATGATTCCGATTGCGCATTTTCAAACAGGATTACCATAGCTTCCTGAAACACATCCCGGGCATCATCAGAAAATCCGTTGTTTTTTATTACAAAAGATTGAATTGGCCCGAAACTTTGCCTGTATATCATTTCTATTGCCAACGGATCATGGGTTGATAGCCCTCTGAGCAGCGCCTTCTCATCATCAAAAGTATTCACCTGCCTATGCATTAATACGATTAGGCTGGAAAAGTAACCCAAAAAAGATTTTGAAAAAAGTTATTTTGATTGGGTTACCTTTTTTCATTTCCGGAATATAAATCACGTAAATCAAAAATTATTAAATTTTAAGAAACATGAAAAAATTATTAGCAGTTATGGCAGTTTCTGCCTTCTTGTTCGCTTGCAACAGTGGCGCAAGCTCTTCTTCAACTTCAACTGATTCTACAGCCGTAGCTCCGGCAACTGATTCAGCAGCCGCAGCTCCCGCTACTACTGACTCTTCAGCAACCGCAGCTCCTGCAGCAGATTCAAGCGCAAAGCCAGCTACTGATTCTACAGCTAAATAAAAAAGTTGTTATAATAGCCTTTGTGTTATTTTGAAAGGCAATCTGAAAAGGCCGCTTCTCATTGAGCAAGCGGTTTTTTTTTTGACAACTTAAAAATTTTTTTTGCAGAAAATAAAAATTGTCTATTAATTTTGCTCCGCAATGGTCAATCCAAAGTCACATACCGGATTTTATTACAACTATTATTTTAGCTTTTACTTTAGTGATAGCCGGGATGTCTTTGTCGTGAGCAGATAGATAAAAAAATATAACGATAATAGAATCCCGGCTGAAAAGGCCGGGATTTTTTTTAATTATGAAAAAGAAAATCGCTATTCAGGGATACGAGGGTAGTTTTCATCACCTGGCAGCCATCCGTCATTACGGAGAAGATATAGATCTTATCTGTTGTGACAGGTTTTCTGACGTGGTTCAAAATGTAAGTTCCGACCCCGAATGCAAGGGCGGAGTCATGGCTATTGAAAACTCGATTGTTGGAAGCATTTTACCAAACTATGGATTGATAGCAAAATCGGGTTTATACATCCCGGGCGAAGTTTATCTCCAAATCGACCAAAACCTTCTGGTGAATCCGGATGTTCAGTTTGATGAAATCCGTGAAGTACATTCCCATCCAATGGCATTATTGCAATGTGCCGATTTTTTGGAAAAACAGGATTGGAAAATTGTTTCTACCGAAGATACAGCGCTGAGTGCGCTTCGTGTTCACAAAACAAAATCAAAACATATCGCCGCTATTGCAGGAAAGTTTGCTGCACAATTATTTAACCTGGAAATCATAAGGCCCAATATCCAGACAAACGGACACAACTATACCCGTTTTTGGATTTTACAGAAAAAGATACAGAATATCGAAACTGCCAATAAGGCGAGTATGGTATTTGTCACCGACCATAGCACCGGCGCCCTTGCCAGGGTTCTTACAGCTATTGCCCAATGCGGTGTGAATATGACAAAAGTTCAATCTCTTCCTATTCCTGGTACCGATTGGAAATATGCTTTTCATGTGGATTGTGAATTTGCAAACCTGGACAGGTGGCATTGCGTCCTTGAGGCTATCAAACCTGTTACAGCCAGCATAAAAGTTTATGGAGTTTATACAGATGGAAAAAACTACAAAAATGCCTGAACAAATGGAAACAACATTCCCGGTCCAAGAAAAAAATCCGGTGAAAGTCGCATTATCTGACCGGCTCAGTGGTGTCAGTGAATATTATTTTGCTACCAAACTCCGCCAGATTGAAATGATGAACAGAGATGGAAAGCAGGTAATTAATCTGGGAATCGGCAGTCCTGACCAACCCCCACATCCGGTTGTAATAAAAACACTTTATGAAGAAAGCCTGAAACCAAATCAGCATGGTTATCAAAACTACCGGGGGCATCTTCTATTGAGAGAAGCTGTTGCTAATTGGTATTTGAAATATTATGGTGTGAAGCTGGATCCGGCAAAAGAAATTGTTCCCCTGATGGGAAGCAAAGAAGGGTTGATGCACATTTGCATGACTTATATTAATCCGGGAGATGCAGTATTGATTCCCAATCCGGGATACCCGACTTATACAAGTGCTGCCCGGATTGCGGGGGCTGAAATTTTGCCTTATACTATTTCGGAAGATACAGGAGAGCCTGATTTTAAATTGATTGAAAAACATGAATTATCCAATGTTAAGTTGATGTTTATCAATTACCCGCACATGCCAACAGGTATCAAATGTTCAAAAGATATTTTTCAAAAAATAATTGAATTCGGAAGAAGGCATGGGATTTTAATTGTTCATGACAATCCTTACAGTTTTATCCTGAATGATAATCCATTGAGTATTTTTTGTATTGAAGGTGCCAAAGATGTTGCTGTTGAATTGAATTCGCTTAGTAAAAGCCATAATATGGCAGGATGGAGGATTGGATTTCTCCTGGCCCGGGAAGACAGAATCTCTGAGGTGATGAAGTTTAAAAGCAATATGGATAGCGGAATGTTTTTGCCTTTGCAATTGGCAGCAGCCAAAGCATTAACTCTGGGAAAAGAATGGTATGATTCTGTGAATAAAGTTTATGGGGGGCGCAGGGAAAAGGTGTATCAGTTAATGGATTTGCTTGGTGCTAAATATGCAACCAACCGTTCGGGTTTGTTTGTCTGGGCAAAGATTCCGGATAGGTATGAATCGGCTTTTGAACTAAGTGATAAAGTTTTGGAATCGGCAAATGTGTTTATTACACCTGGTGGTATATTTGGCTCAACGGGTGACAGATTTATCAGAATCAGCCTTTGCGCTAAAGAGGACGTAATCGAAAATGCAATCGGGAGAATTAAAAATGCAGGAGGTTTAATAAAATGAAAGTAGCGATTATAGGTACAGGATTGATAGGAGGATCAATGGCTTTGAAATTGAGAGCAGCCGGAATGGGCGATTTATTTATTGGGGTTGAAAAAGATCCTGAACATGCTAAAAAAGCTATTGAGAGAAAAATTGTGGATGAGGTTTTATCCCTCGAAGAGGCAATTGAAAATTCTGATTTGATCATCCTGTCAATTCCGGTTGACCAATCATTAAGCGAAATAGAATATATTTTGAATCAAACTGATAAACAAATTGTTATGGATGTTGGTTCAACTAAAAAGGAAATATGCGAGGTGATTAAAAACCACCCTGGAAGAGATCGCTTTGTGGCCACCCATCCCATGTGGGGAACTGAATATAGCGGTCCTGAAGCTGCCATCATAAATAGTTTCAGTGGAAATTCAGTAGTGATTTGCGAAAAGGAGAAATCGAATGCAGATGCCCTGAAAACCGTTGAAAAAGTTTATTCAGTTTTGGGAATGAGAATAGTTTATATGGATCCTAATGCCCACGATCTCCATGCGGCTTATGTCAGTCATATTTCACATATCACATCTTTTGCATTGGCAAATACTGTTCTTGAAAAAGAAAAGGAAGACAGCGCCATTTTTGAAATGGCCAGTGCCGGTTTTGAAAGCACAGTGCGATTGGCAAAAAGTAATCCTGATATGTGGCTGCCTATTTTTCAGCAAAACCGCGAAAATGTGTTGGATGTATTGAACGAACATATTTCACAATTAAAAAAATTCCGTAGTTGTTTTGAAAAAGACAACTATGAATACATGAGAACTTTAATTGAAAGTGCCAATAAAATAAAAAAAATCATTAAATAGCATAACAATGACAACAGAAACAGAGTCTATGAAACCGTCTATTCTTGACAAGTGGAAAAAACGCCCGCTTATTATCAGCGGCCCATGCAGCGCTGAAACTGAGGAACAGGTTCTGAAGATTTCAAAGGATCTTGCAGAAACCGGTAAAGTGGATATTATGAGGGCAGGAATCTGGAAACCCAGAACGAAACCCGGCATGTTTGAAGGAGTTGGTGTGAAGGCCTTGCCCTGGCTGATAAAGGCAAGACAAATTACCGGCCTTCCGGTTGCAGTGGAAGTGGCTACAGCCCGGCACGTGGAAAACTGTCTCCAGTTTGGTGTAGATGTCGTATGGATAGGTGCACGTACAACTGTAAATCCATTCAGTGTTCAGGAAGTGTGTGATGCTTTGAAAGGAACAGACATTCCGGTTCTGATTAAAAATCCGATTAACCCTGATCTGGAACTCTGGTGTGGCGGAATTGAAAGACTTAAAAAAGCAGGTATAAAGCACATCGGAATGATCCACCGTGGCTTTTCAAGTTATGGCCATACAGAATTCAGAAATGCTCCGATGTGGCAACTGCCCATCGAGATGAAGAGGAGATATCCTGATATGCTGATCCTTTGTGACCCTTCACATATTTGCGGAAACCGTACAGGACTTCACTCTGTGGCGCAGAAAAGTATTGATCTGGGATTTGGCGGATTGATGATTGAATCTCATCCGGATCCTGATAATGCATGGAGCGATGCCCGCCAGCAAATTACAGCGGATACCCTCGTCTCTCTGTTGTCCTCGCTTGTCTGGAGAGATGAAACAAGCCATGAAAAAGAATTTCTCAATGCCCTTGCAACACTTCGTGAGCAAATCAATCAACTGGATGATGAATTGATGCTCCTGGTAAGCCAGCGTATGAGGATCGCCGATAAGATTGGGATTTATAAGAAAGAAAATAAAATCACCATATTACAAACCCAGCGTTGGAATGAAATTTTGGGTAAAGCCATTGCCAGAGGCGAAAAACTGGGCTTGAGTAAAGATTTTATTACAAAATACTTCGATGCGATTCACATGGAAAGTATCAATCATCAAAACAAAATAATGAATGAGTAACAAAGTGGAAGAGTCATCAATAACAATTGACTCGGGGATTGTGGAATGTTATTATCATTTTTCTGTAGAAAGAATCAAAGCTCATTATCCAAACGAGAGGCTGATTTTTATTACCGATGAAAATGTTTATAAATCACATGCTGAAATATTTCCGGTAGGTGATACCATCATTTTTCCGGCGGGAGAGGAGAATAAGAATCTTGAAACCGTGGGCAGAGTGATTGATGAATTGCATGAAATTGATGCCGGGAGAAATGACCGCATTATTGGTGTAGGTGGCGGTGTGGTTACGGATTTGTCGGGATTTGTGGCCTCTATTTATTTGAGAGGATTAAAGTTTTCATTTGCCCCCACTTCTGTTCTGGCAATGGTTGATGCAGCTATTGGTGGAAAAAACGGAGTTGATTCCGGACAAATAAAAAATCAGATTGGTGTTATTCGTCAACCCGATGCTTTATTTTTTGATTTCACTCTTCTCAGATCATTGCCCTCCGAAGAATGGGTGAGTGGTTTTGGTGAAATTATCAAACATGCCTGCATAAAAGATGCGGAAATGTTTCATTACCTCGAAAACCACAGGCTGGAAGATTTGGGAAATAACCCCGGAGCATTTGCCCGGCTGGTTCAAAAAAATGTAAACATTAAACTTAATGTAGTTGCACAGGATGAACTGGAAACCAATGCGAGAAGGATTTTAAATTTTGGACATACGCTGGCCCATGCAATAGAAACTCTGAATAAATTACCCCATGGTTTGGCTGTGTCTGTCGGAATCGTATTTGCCTGCAAAGTTTCAGAAAGACTCACAGGTTTCGATCCGAAGAAAACCGAAAAAATAGTTGATCTTTTGCAACAATACCATCTTCCTGTTTCGGCCGGTTTTGATAAGGAAGCTGCGTGGAATCTGGTCAGCTTTGATAAAAAGAAATCAGGAGATTCAATTTACTTTGTTGTGTTGGAAGATATTGGTAAAGGGGTCATTAAAAAGATTTCTCTTGAAAATCTGAAAGACCTGTTTTTTGAAATTTAATATTTATCAGTTTTCATGGAAGTAAAAATTTTACCCTCTTCCCTTCATGGAATTATTGATGCACCTGCAAGCAAAAGTTTCACTCAGCGGGCTTGTGCGGCTGCACTCATAACCCACGGCACTTCTGTAATTGATCTGGCTGGCCACAGCAATGATGAGAAGGCTGCTATAAATATTATCAGAAAATTAGGGGCGACTGTTGAAACTGACGGGCGTGTAATCCGCGTAGTATCCAACGATCATATTTATAAATATCGTGACACCCGCCGCAGTCTCGTTATCAATTGCGGAGAAAGCGGGTTGAGTACAAGAATGTTTGCGCCCATTGTTTCTCTTTTCAATTTTGATATCACACTAAAAGGAGAGGGTAGCATAGTTAAACGCCCGATGGATTTTTTTGAAAAATATTTGCCCAGGCTCGGTGTAGAGGTCAGTTCGAACGGCGGCAGACTTCCAATCACTTTTCGCGGGCCATTGAATCCTAAAAATATTACCGTGAGCGGCGAATTGAGTTCACAATTTTTGACAGGATTATTATTTGCTTATGCAAAGGCTGCCACAAAACCGGTATCCATAAAAGTAAAAGACCTGAAAAGCAAACCTTATATAGATTTGACGGTATCGGTTCTCAATCATTTCGGTTTTAATGTGACCAATGCGAATTATGAATCTTTCCAGATTTTACCTCAAAAAGAATCTCCTCTAAATGCCATTCATTATACCGTTGAAGGTGACTGGAGCAATGCAGCTTTTCTTTTGGTGGCAGGTGTTTTATCAGGCCATGTAACTTTGAGAGGGATGAATACGGAATCTCTTCAGGGAGACAAGGAAATATTGAAGGCACTGTATCTGGCCGGAGGCGACATAAAGATTTCCAGGAAACAGATCATAGCCCAAAAGAGCAAACTGAAGCCATTTGATTTTGATGCTACCCAATGCCCGGATCTTTTTCCACCACTTGTTGCACTTGCTGCCTATTGCAATGGAACCAGCACAATTACCGGAGTATTGAGACTTCTTCATAAAGAAAGTAACAGGGCCATTGCCTTGCGCGATGAATTTGGCAAAATGAATGTACCTATTGAAATCAACGGGGATTTCATGAAGGTGAGAGGAGGTATGCAGGTTAAAGGAGCTAAAGTGAACTCACACCATGACCACAGAATAGCCATGGCCTGTGCTGTTGCAGCGTTGGCTGCCAAAGGCCAAACTATCATTTCCGGGGCAGAAGCGGTGGCGAAATCTTATCCCGATTTTTATCACGACATCAAAAAAGCCGGCGCCAATTGCAGTGGATTTTGAACTCAGGATATTCCGTTCAGAAATTGCGAATGAATATAATCCACTACCGAAATCATACTTTTTGTCTGTTCAAAAGTTTTGATTTGCCTGTCGGCACCGGTCCCGTTTTCCAGAATAGTGTGGATATTATTTACCGTATTTCTGATACCGAGCGGACCTGTTACATCATCGATAAAATCGAGTAATTCATAAATGAGCACACGGGTATTTACTTCTGTCTCTTTTCCAAAATCTATCAGGCTGCCTTCAATTCCATATCTGCTGGCCCTCCATTTGTTTTCATTGATGAGCATACGCGGATAAATGATGAAGTTCAGATTCTCCATCCTGAGCTTGTAAATTTTGGCACAAATTCCCTGAAACAAGGCTGCGATCAGGATTGTTTCTTCAACAGTTAATGGTATGTCACAAATCCGGAATTCAACCGTATTGAAAAATGGATGAACCCTGAGATCCCACCAGATTTTTTTTGCATTGTCAATGCAATTGGTTTTGACCAATAATTTTACATAATTATCATAATCCTCAATACTTGCAAAATAATCAGGGATACCGGTTCTCGGAAACTTATCAAAAATTTTTGATCTGAAAGATTTATAACCTGTCAGCCTGCCTTCCCAGAATGGAGAATTGGTACTCAGTGCATAAATATGAGGCAAAAAATACCGGGCGGAATTTGCTATGTGGATTGCCATCTGGCGGCTTTCCATTCCCACATGCACATGCAATCCGAAAATCAGATTGCTTCTTGCGGCTTCCTGTAATTCCTTAATGATTTCGCTGTATCTTGAATGAGGTGTTATCAATTGACTTTCCCAATGGCTGAATGGATGTGTACCCGATGCTCCCACCCATAACCCCATACTTTCAGCAATACCACTGATGGTGCGCCGAAGGTTACTGACATCCATAAAAGCATCATCAATATTCTGGCAAATGTCAGTGCCCACTTCCACCACAGCCTGGTGCATTTCGGCTTTTACCCGGTCTTTGATAACTTTTTCACCTTCCTGCACAATTTTTTGTTCATGACTTTTCAGTTCTCTGGTTTCCGGATCAATCACCATGTATTCTTCTTCGATACCAATGGTAAATTGCTTGTAGTTTAGTTTTGACATGCGCCCCAAAAATTTATTCCTTGAATTTTATTTAAAATAATTTCTCCCGGCTGATTCCTTTTTTTACGAATTCACCCCAGGTCAGATTGTCTTTGCCATCTTCCTGTTGTTGTGCACGTTCAATGGCATAGGTTGCTGCGGTTTCAACTACCCAGTCAAAGTTTTCCTGGCCCACACTGGTGACTTCGGCATCCGGTGCCGGGTTTCCGAAATCAATGGCATAGGGTACGCCATTTCTTACTGCCAATTCCACCGTATTAAAATCATAACCCAGGTATTTGCAAATCCTGATTACAATATCGCTCATCAAATTGTACCTCTCTTCTGTTGGTTTAAAATCGGCTACATATCTGAGATGGTGCGGGTTTCGTGGTTCATAAGGCATGATACGGACATATTTGCCCCCGATGCAATAACAGCGGTAATATTCTTCAAAAACAATTTCTTCCTGGAGCATCATTACAAGCTGGCCCGTCTCCCCGTGTTTTGTAAAGAAATCATCCACATTCGATACTTTATAAACACTTTTCCAGCCTCCGCCGGCATGAGGTTTCATGTAGGCGGGAAATCCGATATAATTAAAAATAGCTTCCCAATCCAGCGGGTAGGTCAGATTGGAAAAGGATTGGTCAGAGGTATCATCCGGCATTTTATTGGAAGGGAGGATAACCGTTTTCGGAACAGGCACATTTATTTTTGTGGCCAATGCATTGTTGAAAAATTTTTCATCGGCGCTCCACCAGAAGGGATTGTTGATAACCGCCGTGCCACAGATGGCAGCGTTCTTGAGAAAGGCTCTGTAAAATGGGATGTCTTGTGAAATCCGATCGATGATAACAGCATATCCGCAGTTTTCGCCCTGCATCACTTTGTCAATCTTTACAGGTTCGGCAATTATGCCGGCTACTTTTTTTTCGTTTACGCGATTGACAAACGCTTCAGGAAAACTTCTTTCCTTACCAAACAGAATTCCGATTTTTTTCATGAGAAAGATTTTTGATAAAAATTTGTGTCAATTAATTTTTCGTTAGAAGTACCCTATAAAATTAATTGTAAAATGTGTTGAATATAAAAAGTTTTTGAAATTCATAATTCAAAAAGTTTATTTTTACTTTGACACTTTATGGTAATTGAAACAAGTGACACTAAGGCTGAGCGGCATTTGCTGAGTTCAAAACATCTGGACAGGGAGGTTAAAATAGATTTTTATGCACCTCCGTTTTCTTTGGTACAAGGGAAAGAACCCCATCTTTTATTGATTAATGATGGCCAGGATCTGGTTACGATGGATTTTGAATCTATCCTGGAAAGATTATATAAATATGAAGTTATTGAACCTGTTTTCTGTGTGGGTATCCATTGCAGTGCTGACAGGAGACAGGAATACGGCACCATCGGAATTACAGATTTTAATGGAAGAGGTTCTAAGGCAGGGCGATATGAAAAATTTGTTTTGCAGGAATTGATTCCCTTTATCAGAAAAGAATCTGGCTTTACTTCTTTTGCAGATTTGTCCTATTGCGGTTTTTCGTTGGGCGGATTATCAGCATTGGATCTGGTTTGGTCCCATCCGGAATTGTTTTCAAGTGTGGGCGTATTCAGCGGATCACTTTGGTGGCGCAAAGTGGATCAGGATGATCCTGATTTTAATGAAGAAACCGACAGGATAATGCACCAGAAAATCAAATCAGGGAGATTTGTGCCGCACTACCGTTTTTTCTTTGAGACAGGTACACAGGATGAAACTGCCGATCGCAATCACAATGGAATTATCGATTCTATTGATGATACCATTTCACTGATTGAGGAATTAAAGAAATTGGGTTATCCGCCGCAGCATATTAAATATATTGAAATCAGGGACGGCAGGCATGATGTACCAACCTGGGGAAGAGCATTTCCGATGTTTTTGGAATGGGCCTTTCATTGTAAATAATTCTTTTTTGAAAAGAGCATATCACGTAATATTGCAGTCCCAAAAATTGCCCGGGTGGCGAAATTGGTAGACGCACTACTTTCAGGTGGTAGCGTCCGCAAGGATGTGCTGGTTCGAATCCAGTCCCGGGCACAAAAAAGTTTGGTCAAACGGTTGTAAAGTTTAGACTTACAACCGTTTTGTCATTTATGTCAAAATCATATTTGTGTTATTTTTAAAGGTCCTTACCTCCCTTCACCATGTTGACTGAATTTTGACCGGTCAAATTTTTATAAACCAATGTTCCTGGCATCCGTGCAATCGGTGACATAAATGGTGGCCTGCAGTTTACCTATGCTTCGCTGGATGGTTTCCGGGTAATACGCGATACCATATTTATCCACCTTTTAATGATTTGTATTTTTTGATTTGAAGCTATTTTGTCATCTCTTAAAAAGTTTTGCAGACCAGGGTGGATGCAGGTTTTGATATTTCGTGGTTAAGAAAAAGTGCCTTTCTTCTTTCTTCTTCATAAAATTTAATAATGATCCGGGATAGCATTCATCAAAGATTTTGAATCAAATCTCTTGCCTCAGTTGCCTACTTAAATTCATTTTATCCGTAACAAAAACTTAATGCAGTGAAACCCATGTGTAGGATGTAATGAAGTAAATTGCAGCCGAAAAAATAAAGCGTTTTTTAATTAAAATAAATTAAATGAAACAAGGGCTTTTAATAGATATGGATGGCGTGATATATAGCGGGGAAACGCTTATTGAGGGGGCTGATAATTTTATTTCCAACCTGATTAAGCAAAAAATACCATTCACTTTCATGACCAATAACAGCCAGCGTACCCGCCTTGAGTCTGTTCGGACACTAAAGGGATTTGGCATCGACGTTACCGAAGATCATATATATACAAGTGCAATGGCAACCGGTAAATTTTTAGGCGACCAGGGCAAAAACGGAACTGCCTATGTGCTTGGCGAAGGAGGATTATTGACCAGCCTGCATGAGAACGGTATCACCCTTGTCAATACAGATCCTGAATTTGTGGTGCTTGGAGAAGGCAGAAATTTTACCCTGGAAATGGTGCAGCGTGCTGTTGATATGATCCTTTCGGGAGCAAAATTTATTACCACCAATAGGGATCCTTCGCCCAAAAAACCCGGATGGAATAACCTGGGTATTGCTGCTACAACAGCCATGATAGAAGAAGCTACAGGCAGGAAAGCTTTTGTAACAGGCAAGCCAAGCCCTGTAATGATGCGCTCTGCCAGGAAATACCTGAATTTGGAAACTGCAGAAACGACGGTAATAGGAGATACTATGGAAACGGATATAGAAGGTGGTGTCCAGATGGGGTATAAAACAATTTTGGTTTTATCGGGAATTTCAAAAAAAGAAGACATCAGTCATTATGCATTCAAACCCGACCTAGTGGTTAGCAGCGTGGATCAAATTAAGTTCCCATTGAAATGGTGGTAAAATAGCGGGAAAAGGCAGAATCTCCTTTTTCCTTTTTTACAGATTTGTAAAAGTATTATTTCGAATCATACATTTCAACAAATCGAGCTACCTGGTTTTTTGATTGACTTCACTGTTTGCAGATATGCATATTGAGGATATTGTCCAATATCTTCTGAAGGCGGAGCACGAGACCTTTGTGATGTTCTGTTTCTACCCTTTGTTACGCTGTGTAACAAAGAATTTCTACCAGGGAATTACCTGTAAATTGTGATGTACCTCACCCGATTATAAACCCAACATTATTCGTTGCTTATTCGGAGATAATTCGGAACACAGAACCGAATAACATCTGTGTAAACACCCTTTTATTTTATTTTTGAGCTATAAAAAAAAGCAGGGCCTGAGTGTTAGAATTAAAGGTCAAATCATAAGTGCTCAATCAGGGCAAGAGTAGCCAATGACATTCTCAGCGAATTTACCGGCAATGGCGAAATTCAGTCCGGTTATTTGCGCATCGGCACCAACTTTATCTGCAGTTGTTTACAAATAGTCATTATACATTGAAGCCGGAGTGGCTTTAGCCAGAATGGTTGGTAATACAATCATGAACATGATTAAAAAAACATTAAATGATCACGGGTTACTTAAGGCTTAATCAGGAATTCCAGCAGCATTCCAAACATATTGTTTTATCAGTTTTTGAGAAACATGCTTTTTTAATTACGAGTGAAATTCTATTATTTTAAACATTACCTTTAAGCCTTATAATTGACAGAAATATCCGGGAGCTGACTGCAGAAATTAACTGGTTCCCCGTTTACAGTTATTAAATTATTTGTTTCTTAATGCCCAATCAGAATCCTGAACAGATTGCAAGAGATAAAATTGACCAGATGTTAATCGCTTCAGGATGGGTGGTGCAATCGAAAAAAGATTTGAACCTGAATGCAGGTTTGGGTGTTGCCATCAGGGAATATCAAACCAATGTGGGGCCGGCTGATTATGTCTTGTTTGTAAATCAAAAGCCCGTTGGTATTATTGAGGCAAAGAGGAAAGAAGAAGCCATCCACTTCAGCGAGCACGAAGATCAATCAGAAGGCTACGCTTCCGCCAAATTAAAATATCTGGATAATGAAAAGCTTCCTTTTGTTTATGAGAGCACTGGTGAAATAACGAAGTTCACCGATTATCGTGATCCCAAACCGAGGTCAAGAGAAGTCTATTCTTTCTTCCGTCCTGACACCTTATTGGAATGGATAAAGCAGGAAAAATCTTTAAGGTCAAGGCTGCATAATATTCCGGTTTTGCCGGAAGAGGGATTAAGGGATTGCCAGATTATTGCTATCAATAATTTGGAAAAATCATTCAAAGAATATCATCCGAGAGCATTGATACAAATGGCTACCGGCTCCGGTAAAACCTATACTGCCATTACTTTTATTTACCGGCTTTTAAAATATGCCAAAGCAAAACGCATTTTGTTTTTGGTAGATACAAGGAATCTTGGCGAGCAGGCAGAGCAGGAGTTTATGGCCTTTGTGCCCAATGATGATAACCGCAAGTTTACCGAATTATATGCAGTCACCAGATTGAAAAGCAGTTTTATACCTGATGACAGCCAGGTGTATATTTCCACGATTCAGCGCATGTATTCCATTTTGCAGGGCAAGGAATTGGATGAGAGTGCAGAGGAAACCAATCCGAATGAATACAAAGGAAAAGAGCCTGCGCCCGTTGTCTATAATAACAAAGTGCCTCCGGAATTTTTTGATTTCATCGTCATTGATGAATGCCACCGCAGCATTTACAATTTATGGAAGCAGGTACTCGATTATTTTGATGTATTCCAGGTGGGTTTGACGGCTACTCCGGATAACAGGACATTCGGTTATTTCAACAAAAATATTGTGAGCGATTATGGCTATGAAAAAGCTGTGACAGATGGCGTGCTGGTGCCCTATAATGTTTTTACCATTGATACAAAAATTACAAAAGACGGCGGAAAAATTGCGTTGGGTGAAAAGGTGGATAAACGGCAGCGGTTGACAAGAATTAAATTCTGGGAATCTGTAGATGAAGACATTGAATACAGTGGCAAGCAATTAGACAGGGACATTGTAAATCCCAGCACCATCCGTACCATCATCCGGTCCGTAAAAGAAAGCCTGCCTTCTATGTTTCCTGACAGGTTTGATAAAGACGGCAAATTTGAAGTGCCCAAAACACTCATCTTCGCCAAGACAGATTCTCATGCTGAAGATATCATAGAAATCGTACGGGAAGAATTCGCAGAAGAAAATAAATTCTGTAAAAAGATCACCTACAGGAGCGAGGAAGATCCCAAGACGGTGCTCAGCCAGTTTCGCAATGACTTTTATCCCCGCATAGCCGTTACCGTTGACATGATCGCAACGGGCACCGATATACGGCCATTGGAAGTTTTGGTTTTTATGCGTGATGTAAAAAGCCGCAGTTATTATGAGCAGATGAAAGGCCGCGGCACGCGTACCTGCACTTTGGAACAATTGAAAAGTACCGGCACACCCACCGCAAAATTTACCAAAGACCATTTTGTAATCATTGACGCTATCGGCGTGGAAAGCTCACAGAAAACAGACAGCCGTCCCCTGGAGAAAAAGCCGGGTATGAGTCTGAAAGATCTTTTGCAAAACGTAGCGATGGGAAACAGGCAGGAAGATATCCTGAGTTCATTAGCCAACCGCCTCCTGCGGCTCGACAAACAAATTAACGAAAAGGAAAAAGAAAACTTTGAAGAAAAAGCCGGAGGAAATACAATTCTCCGGGTGGTGAAACAATTGCTTGATGTGTATGATCCGGATACCATTGAGAATTTACAATTGAAAATTAAAAATGAAAAGAAGGGTGCCTCGCCCAATGAAATTACAGCGGAGATTAACGAACAACATTCACAATTAATAGAAAAAGCAGTCGCTGTTTTTCACAACCCGGAATTGCGGAATTATATCATAGATGTAAGAAAAAAATACGACCAGATCATTGATGGAATCAATATAGACGAAGTAATCAATATGGGCTGGGTGAAAGACAAGCAGGCCGCTGCATCTAACACCATCGGCGATTTTAAGAACTGGATAGAAGCGCATAAAGATGAAATAACAGCTTTGCAGATCTTTTACGGACAACCCTACCAGCGACGTGAGCTCACTTTTAAAATGATCAAAGACCTGTATGAGAAAATAAGGAATGACAATCCTTTGCTTGCTCCAATGAATGTATGGCACAGTTATGAACAACTGAAAGAAGTGAACGGCTCACCAAAAAACGAACTGATTGCATTGGTTAGTTTGATCAGGAAAGTAAGTGGTATTGATCATACCCTAATGCCTTACGACAAAACAGTTGATAAAAATTTTCAAACATGGGTCTTTAAAAAACAAGCAGGCACCACTGTTAAATTTACCGAAGAGCAAATGCAATGGCTGCGCATGATCAAAGATTATGTGGCCAACAGTTTCCATGTGGGCAAAGAAGATTTTGAACTCGATCCTTTTAATAAAAACGGCGGATTGGGAAAGATGTGGCAATTGTTTGGAGAGAAAACGGATGAGATTATTGAAGAGTTGAATGAGGTGCTGGCGGCGTGATGTCTGAACTGTGATTTATGTGATTTGCGTGATTGAGGTGATTGGTGTAAAACCATTTTGTTGAGATCAACGAAATGGTCCAATAGCTCGGGGATTCAAAGAATTAAATGAAATATTGGTAGCATAAATTTTGAAAAAAGTAGAATCAAAAATATTGATTGAAGAAATAGATACAGACGGGCATAGCCCGATGAAATTTTTTTGTTCTGATGATTCCATGTATTTTGTAAAATATCGTTCAGGAAAATCGCTCAATAAGAATGAAATCAACTGCCTTGTTTTCGAAATGATCTGTACGAAAATTTTACAGCAATTACATATCCCTGTACCAAAACAGGCATTGGTAACAATACTTGAAAATTCGTACCAGCCTCAGATGCTGATAGCCAACAAAAAATATTTAAGGCCGGGAATTACTGCCTGGGGATCAAAAGAAATTGAGAACGCTGATTTGGTAAAGGAGGCGGAGCAAATTACTCACAAAAGGATATTTAATAAACTGGGTAATCCGGAAGATTTAATCCGGATCGCCATATTTGATCTTTGGGTTGATAATGTTGACAGGCGTTCTGAAAATTATAATCTTCTTACCCGGATGGAAAATGGAAGATTATTTTATTATGCTATTGATCATGCATTTACTTTTGGGGGATTGCATGGAATGAATATTTTTAATGCTTCTTCTATGCCTTCGAGTTATAGAAAATTAATTGTGAGCCAATATTATTTGTCTGTTACCAGATTCATTCATAAAAATCGTCGCATAGAAATTGCAGACCAATTCATATCTTTAATGACTCAACTCGATATAAAAAGAATAATAAATGAAGTCTTTAATGAGATACCAACAGACTGGGCTATTAATCCTGTTTTAAAGGATAGAGTTATTCAATTTCTCGAATCACGGGATCGAATCATTACATTAGAACAAATCTGCAAACAACATTTGCAATACAATCACTGGAGGAAAAAATCATGAAAAGTTTATTATCCATTATTTATTTACAAACAAATTCTGCTTCCGGCGAAAAGATCGCTGCCGGATTACTTGCAGTAAGCGAAAACGAAGTGTTTTTCCATGTTTCTGAACAGAAATTGAAATTTGCTTCTAAATTATCTTCTGCTGATGTATTGAAACATGCAGAAATAAGTTTTGCGCTCATTAGTGAAAAAGTTGCTGAAACAAATAAAGAAAATAAGAGCCACGACTTGATCAAAAAGGATTCTTTGTTTACCAAAGATTACATCACCTATCTGAATAAATACAGTAAGGGGCTGATTCAATTTGATATGCCCAAAACTTTTGCCGGAACCATAGATGAGAAAATCTTTAAGACTTTGTTTGAGCAATTTATTGGTAGCTGGTATGAAAAGCAAATGATTGAAAAAAAGGCAGAACCGTTCCACAGCTTTATTAAAAAGAAATTGAACAAGCCGGTTTTTAAACAAAAGGCTGATATCGACTACACCCTAAAACCGGAAAAAATTGCCGGAATACTGATGCCAAAAGATATTACATTGATCACTAAAAATGGAAATATACTTGCGGCTCAGGCGATTGATTTTAGTAAGAGTGAAGAAACCATTATCAAGCAGGCGTATGAATACGAAGTAACTGTGAACAGCCTGGAAGAGCTGGGGCAGAAGGTGATCAATAAGAACCACCAGGGGACCTATTACCTGCTTTTTAACCAGCCGGAGCAAAACAGCCCGCAGGAAAAGCTGTTGCATGAAATTCAAAAAACAAAATCGGGAATAATGAAAATGGTACAAGCTGGTTTTTTGGAGGAATTGGAAACCACGCTTGAAAGTAAGAACTACAAAAAGTTTTCACAGTTTGAAGCAACACTTGAATGAGAAGCACTTTAAGGGAAAACTGATTTTATTGTACTAAGACTAACATGACCGAAGAAAAGGAAATAAATCAATTACCAAAAGACTGGAAATGGGTGAAGTTGGGAGAAGTGTGTAATAAAATTTCATTGAATAAAATTAAGATAAAGCAAAAGGAATATTTAGAAGTAGGCGATTATCCTGTTGTTGATCAAGGACAGGACTTAATTGGTGGATATTTTAATGATAAGAGTTTGATTGTTCCAGAAGAGCCACCTTATATTATTTTTGGCGATCACACTAAAGTGAAGAAATTTATCAACTTTAATTTTATAGCCGGTGCGGATGGTGTAAAAGTTTTAAAAGCAAAAGATGTTATTGATTCTAAATTCTTATACTTTTCATTATTTAAAATTAAAATTGAAGATAAAGGATATGCAAGGCATTTTCAATTATTAGAAAAAGAACTTTTCCCTCTTCCTCCCAAACCCACCCAACTCGCCATTGTTTCCAAAATAGAAGAACTCTTCAGCGAAATAGAAAATGGCATTAAAAGTTTGTTGACTGCAAAAGAGCAATTAAAAAAATACCGGCAGAGTGTGTTGAAATGGGCGTTTGAAAACAATACATTCAAAGATTTTATTTTAAAAGATGTTACAGAAAAAATTCAAATTGGTCCATTCGGTTCACAATTACATGAAGAGGATTATATAGAAAATGGAATCCCTTTAATCAATCCTACTCATATAAAAAATGGGCTAATTGTTGCTGATAATTCATTTTCTATTTTAAAATCAAAAAGAGATAGTCTTCCAAATTATATTTTGAAAGCAGGGGATGTGATAATGGGAAGGCGAGGCGAGATGGGAAGATGCGGATTAGTTACAAATAAGGAAGCGGGTTGGTTTTGTGGAACTGGTAGTTTGTATTTCAGACCTAACACTAAAAAAGTAAATCCTGTTTTTCTTTACTATTATTTGAGAAGTGAACCAGTAAAAAAGTATCTTGATGAAAATGCAGGTGGAACAACGATGGCAAATTTAAATTTGAAAATCGTAAATGATATTCCTATTTCACTTCCGCCAATAGAAGAACAAAATAAAATCGTCCGAGTCATCGAATCCCGCCTCAGCGTTGCCGATAAAATGGAAGAAAGCATTACTGAAAGTTTGCAACAGGCAGAGGCATTGAAGCAAAGTATTTTGAAGGAGGCGTTTGAGGGGAGGTTGATTTAAAATTTTAAATAAGCCCTGAAAGGGCGCTATATTGTTAACGAAGGGTGAAGCCCTTCGTATATTCGTAGGTGAAGTCCTTCGTATATTCGTAGGTGAACGAAGGATGCAGCCCTTCGGGATTATCATAGGGCTTCACCCTATGATGGTTATATATCGCCCCTTCAGGGCTTGAAGTATTTTATAGATTATCATATTATCTTAGGCATTTGCCCAATGATTGGATATACCGCGTTTTCATGGCCTGGAACATTTTAAAATCAAACAACTATGCCACAATCACTCGTCAAAAATTATGTGCACCTGGTATTCAGTACCAAATACCGCGAACACCTCATTCATCCTCCGGTAGAAGATGAGTTGTATGCTTATCTTGGTGGGGAATGTGACAGGCTTGAGTGTCAACCGATAAAAATCGGCGGTTATACAGATCATGTCCATATTCTCTGTTTGCTTTCCAAAAAGATTGCTTTAATGAAATTGCTTGAGCAGATAAAATCGCATTCTTCTAAGTGGATGAAAACAAAAGGGGATGATCTTGCCAATTTTTACTGGCAGGATGGTTATGGCGCTTTTTCTGTAAATCCTGCTGAGACAGACAGGGTAATCGCTTATATTGCCAACCAGAAAAAACATCATAGCAAGGTTACTTTTCAGGATGAATACCGGGCTGTTCTTAAAAGATATAAAGCGGAGTATGATGAACGGTATGTGTGGGATTGAGAAAAGCCCTGAAAGGGCGCCATATAAAAACAACGATGGGTGCAGCCCTTCGTTACAGAGATGTATCATAGGGCTTTACCCTATGATAAGATGGGTAGAGCCCTTCGTTGCATGGGTGCAGCCCTTCGTTAAAGAGATGTATTATAGCGCTTCACCCTATGATAAGATAACGCCCTTTCAGGGCTAATTGAACTTTAAAACAAGAAAAAATGACCAACAACAATACCACCTCCTCCATAGTCTCCAAAATCTGGGCATTCTGCAATACCCTTCGTGATGATGGCGTGGGTTATGGCGATTACCTGGAGCAGCTTACTTATCTGCTGTTTTTAAAAATGGCAGACGAATACAGTAGGCCGCCTTATAATCGTAAGGTGCCCATCCCGAAAGCGTATTCATGGGAAACCCTACTTGATAAAAGCGGTGGCGAACTTGAACTTCATTATAATACTTTGCTCAGGGAGTTGGGAAAGGAGAAAGGTATTCTCGGGCGGATATTTACCAAAAGCCAGAATAAAATTCAGGACCCGGCGAAGTTGTATAAGCTGATTGCGCTCATCAATGCGGAACAATGGGTGCTGATGGGCGTAAAAGACAAAGGCGATATTTACGAAGGCCTGCTGGAGAAAAATGCAGAAGATACCAAGAGTGGCGCCGGCCAGTATTTTACACCACGGGCATTGATTAAATGCATGGTGGAATGTTTGCGACCCGAGCCTATGAAAACCATTGCAGATCCTGCATGTGGCACCGGAGGTTTCTTCCTCGCTTCTTATGATTTTATTGCCGATGAAAATAATTATACCCTCGATCAGGATCAGAAAAAATTTCTTAAGTACGATACTTTCTCCGGGAATGAAATTGTAGCAAGCACAAGGCGGCTTGCCTTAATGAATTTGTTCCTGCATAATATCGGCGATATAGACAGTGATCATATTTTTATTTCGCCCAACGATTCATTGATTGCGGCTTCGGAAACAAAATATGATTATGTGCTGGCCAATCCTCCGTTCGGTAAAAAAAGCAGCATGACCTTTACCAACGAAGAAGGCGAGCAGGAAAAAGAAGATCTTACTTATAACCGCCAGGATTTTTGGGTAACCACCAGCAACAAGCAACTCAACTTTGTACAGCATATTAAATCCATGCTTAAAACCACAGGTTTGGCTGCGGTTGTGGTACCGGATAATGTTTTGTTTGAGGGCGGGGTAGGGGAAACAGTAAGAAAGAAATTGCTGGAGACAACAGACCTGCATACGATTCTTCGTTTGCCCACCGGTATTTTTTATGCCAATGGCGTAAAAGCCAATGTACTTTTCTGGGATGGTAAACCTTCCAGCAAAAACCCATGGACAAAAGAGGTGTGGGTGTATGACTACAGAACCAACATTCATCACACCTTAAAAAAGAACCCACTGAAGCCGGATGACCTGAAAGATTTTATTGAATGTTATAACCCGGCAAACAGGCATAAACGCAAAGAAACTTTTTCTGACAAAAATCCTGAAGGACGGTGGAGAAAATTTTCTTACGATGAAATAATTGCAAGAGATAAAACTTCATTGGATATTACCTGGCTGAAAGATCAATCGCTTGCTGACTTAGATAATCTTCCGGATCCGGATGAGCTGGCATTGGAAATTGTTGAGAACCTCGAAGCGGGATTGGCAAGTTTTAAGGCGGTGTTTGTGAGTTTGAATGGACAGAAAGGTCAAGAAAAATGAAAGAAGTCAAAAGTTTTTTAAAATGCACAAACATTGATTGGTTTTCTCTGTGAATTACATTTGAAAATGAACAATGGAATATCGCAGATCAGGTAATTTTTAAAGGATGTCCCTGGAATAAATTTTAGAAGAAGGAATTAGTTTATCTTTTTTAATCTGAAAACTTTGGTCTCATGGCCCGCGATTTCACCAGTCCATGATTTTCCCCTGGCAACAGTCTGATGTTTCCATACATCATAAAAATCGTATTTCCCGCCCAATCCGATATTCAGCAAATCGAGGACATATTTTTGCACCTTCATAGTACGGTTTAAAATGGCGACAGCATAATCCCCGTTGGCAAGCGGCCTGAGAAAAACATCCTGGTTGTCTTTGTGAATTATTCGTTGTGCCTGCCTTCCCAATGTATCCTGATTAATAGCAATGATGTCTTTATTCAGCAAAATATTTTTCGTAGCTGCATTCATGTTAGTAAGATCACAGGTTACGGCAAGTACAGAATTCAGCATACACCACATACTCATCTGGGTCTGGTATTCCACATCGGTACATCCAACTCCACCCAGATCGGCAGAAGGCCCTTTGTGCCCGTACAATCCGACTACCAGCATATCCATATCATTCCAGTGCCCGGGCCCTGAATACGGATATAAGTTTGCATTCTGATCCAGAATATCCAGGATTCCGGCTCCTGGGGTAGTGACAATTTTATTATCTTTTGAAATTGTTTTTCTGCTCCATTTATCCCTGACATCATCGGTGGTTCGCCAAAGTTGCCCGCCAATGTTTGCAGCCCACAACCAGGGTTTTCTTCCGCCCCATTCACAAACACCGAAGTCGATGTCGCGCCCGCTTTCTCTAAGGGCATCCGCCATTTTTTTGTATCTGATCTGTGCTGTAATAGCATCTGACGGAGCATTGCAATAATCGTATTTCAAATAATCAATCCCCCATGAAGCAAAAGTTTTTGCATCCTGCTTTTCAAAATCCAGGCTTGCTGTGTAACCTGCACAGGTGAGTTGCGCTGCATCACTATAGATACCGAGTTTCAATCCTTTACTGTGTACATAATCTGCCAGAGCCTTAATGCCATCCGGAAATTTTTTTGGGTCTGGAAGAATGTTGTTTTTGTTATCTCTTCCTCCCTGCCATCCGTCGTCAATAAAAATATATTGGTATCCGGCATCCTTCATTCCGCTTGCCACCATGGCGTCGGCCATTTCTTTAATTACCTGTTCATTGATGTTTACCCCATAAAAATTCCACGTCATCCATCCCATAGGAGGAGTGGGAGCAATCAACTTGCCTTCGCGATTCAGGACTTGTGCATTGGCTTTAAAAACATTGAATAAAATAAGAATAAGGACCGGGAGAATTTTTTTCTTTATCATTTGACTGGAATTTTTATTCAAAACAAATATACTGATAGAACAAAACCGGACAAATGGCTGCTGTTTTAAAAATGCCTTTGCAGTGAAATGCCGGTTTTAAGATATAATACATCTTTCCCGAAAATTTTATTATAGTTCTTTCATCAGTTCATCAAGCAGTTTCTGTGTCATAATGGAAATGTGGCCGGTGTAAAAATCAAGATATTCGGCCGTGCCGGATTTAATGGTTTGAAAAAAGCGAAGCGGAAAATTAGTTTGATTGTCCTTAACAGTGATACTCCCTGTTTTTTCAATTTGATCTCCGTTGTACAATTTATAAGACACTACCATATCTTTCATTACAGGCATCACGGAAACCTTTTGCCAATGGATCACAAGCAGAATAACTTTTACATTGTCGTTGATGGCAAATGTGAGCGGTGCCTGATCAAGCGACAATTCAATCCTTCTTCCGTTTAGTTTTCCGACCAATTCCTTTGCTGAAAATTTGACCACTGTGTTATGAAAATTATTAAATGGGATCCGGGGATTTAATGTACTGACAAGCCGGTCATCAATGGACCAATAAACAATTAGAGGCAACATTTTTGTTTCATGGATGGAAGTGGATAACTCCTGTCCTGTGACAGGAAGCGAAGTGGTTATTGATATTTGTGGAATTTCCTTTTTTGAGATTTTGGGAATTTCATTGCCATAGTAGTCTGCCACATTTTTGTTCATTTTCCTTGCAGTGAAACAACTACTTAATGAGAGGATCAGGAAAAATAAAATTACGGATATGCAATGGTGAGAGAACTTTGTGTTTTTCATTTTCTTTTTAAGATTTTTTTCCGATGAGTAAATAGGTAATCGGCTGAAGCCTGTACGCATTCACAGGATTGTTGAACAGAACCGCATTTTTCCATTGAGGGCTTCCCTGAATTATCTGAAGTGCATCTTCGTCCACATTCTTGTGGCCTGAAGACTGGCGGACTTTTGCATTTGTAACTTCACCATCCTTGTCAACAATAAATTGAATAACGACTGTGACCCTTTCGTCCTGGGATCCTTTGGCCGGAAAATCTTTGGTAGCTGATTTATTGATATACTTTGTCCATCCGGACGGGCCTGATTTGAATTCGGCCTCTCTTTCAAATATGTAATTTTTGATTTTATTACCGGATTCATCATATCCTTCAATGATATTTTTGTTGGGCCCCGGGCCACGTAAAAACTTTCCATTTAATTTACCATCGGGAAAATAGTGATAAGAGAATTGGGTTATCCCGTCATTGACTAAAACAGAATCTGAAAGGTTGCCATTTTCATAATACATCAATTGCAATCCAATGGGCATTCCAAATGCGGTATCCTTCTGAATGGTTTTTCCCCGTACCAATTTAGTTTTTATCCAGTACGAAGTACATTGATAATACGGTCCATCTTTGACAAAATCGGCATAAAAGGTAGCCAGGTCTTTGGATGTTTCATTCCATTCTCCGTCGTAGTATTTCGTAATTTCATTTTGACTGTGAACCCGGGAAAAAGAAAGCAGAATAGATATTACTAAAATCAATTTCATAAGCTTGTTTCAGGTGGTGATCATTCCGGTTTTGACATAACGAATGTAATAGTCTGTGGTAATATTTAAAAATAAAATTCCCGTGGTACGGGAAAAATACCATTTAAAAATGAATGGATAACCTGATGGTGAATCTTTTTTCTTAAAAACAAAAATCCCGCTGTCGCGGGAATATCATTCTTTTGTTTTGCGGAGAGACAGGGATTCGAACCCTGGGAACCCTTGCGGGTTCAACGGTTTTCGAGACCGCCCCTTTCAACCACTCAGGCATCTCTCCGTAATAATAAAAACCGGTGCGCGAAGATACAATTTGAACAGAAATCTTTACAGAATCGATTTTACCTTTACAACATTCATCGCAACAGATGACATTCAAATAAACTTATCGAAAACATACTAAAAAAAATGGAAGATATTATTCAAAATATTTCTCATGTACTTCAGCGGATAGATTCAGCCTGTAAAACATCAAATAGAAATCGCGAAGAAGTAAAATTGCTTCTTGCTACCAAATCAGTCACACCGGAAAGGATTAAAATTGCATTTCAAAACGGCCATACCCTGATTGGAGAAAATAAGGTTCAGGAAATCCGTGAGAAATATCAGGATCTGAAAGAAATTCCTCATGTAATGCATTTCATCGGGCACCTTCAGACAAATAAAATAAAAGAGATACTCAGGTATGATGTGAAATGTATTGAAACCGTTGACAGGATTCACCTTGCGGAGAAATTACAGCATCGCCTGGCATTTGAAAACAGGCAAATGGATGTATTTATTCAGGTAAATACTTCCGGAGAAGAAAGCAAATTCGGAATTCATCCGGAAGGGGCGGTTGAATTGGTAAAGTCAGTCAGCGGATTTAAAAATATTCATATCAAAGGGCTAATGACCATCGGGCTTTTCAGTTCTGAAAAAGAGAAAGTCAGAAAATGTTTTCAACTGTTGAAGGAATTACAGATCGAGATTAAAAAATTGGAAATTCCCGGGGTAGAAATGAATGAACTCTCGATGGGGATGAGTGGTAATCTGGAAATTGCCATTGAGGAAGGATCCACGATTGTCAGGGTTGGCACCGCCGTCTTTGGCGAAAGAAAGTATCCTGACAGCTATTACTGGAATGAGAGAAAGGAAGTAATTTAAGAAACTGAAATATTTTCACAGCAGATAAAAATAGAAAAAAACGGAGGATTTGATTTACCTTGAATTAATTCTAAATCGTAATACCATGGAAGAACTCTTAAAACTATTGCAGGACAAACACGGCCTTTCTTTGGAACAAAGCAAGGGCATCATGTCAACCATTACATCTTACATTAAAGAAAAGTTTCCAATGGTTGCCGGCGCGGTTGATAATTTATTTCCCGACTCCGGATCCGCATCATCAGATTCAGAAAAGGAAGGTGAGAAAGAAAATCTATTTGATAAAATTTCAAATGCGGTGCCCGGCAGTGCAGCAGAGAAGCTTGAAGAATTTGCCAAAGACGGGATGGGAAGAATTTTTGGAAAGAAATAAAATCAGGTGTTTTTGCCGGAGGCAAAATCCATGAGATTCTATATTCTTTTTTAACAGGGTTTATATTTTTGGGTTTTATAATACGATGAACCAGGGTTTGGTCAAATTATTATATTTCGAATCCTGTTTCAGATGATGATTTTTTATAAATCCGGGTTTGACCTTCCGTCATTTTCACCGTTCATCCAAATTTTTAAACCTGAAAAATCTCATTATTTTAAATTTACCAAAATTCAATTTGCTTATGTTCAGGAAACTTTTACTTACGTCCTTGCTGGCAGGTTTTATAGTTTTTTCAGCTTTCCCGCAAAACCCATCAAAAGAAATTCACAAGGCAAATTTTGAACTTGCCTCCAGATTTTCACCGGCGAGAATCAGGAAGATGGTTTTTTCCACTTCAGTAAATCCAAATTGGTTGCGGTCGGGCAGATTCTGGTATTCCTATCAGGATACCAAATCAGAAAAATGGTTTATTGTTGATCCCGCCACCAGAACCAAACGCCCGCTGTTTGATAATGCGGATCTCGCAAGAAAACTGAGTTTGATAACACAGGATCCGCACAATGCAACACATCTTGGATTAACGGATGTCAAATTCTCAAAAGATGAAAAGTTTATCACATTCAAAGTGCCCAGTAAAAAAGACACGGTTCTTTCGCATGAGGAAAGATTGCGCAGAGGACCGAGAGGGAAAATGGATTCGGTGACAAAGAAAACTTTTTTTCTTGAATACAATTTGCAAACAGGTGTGCTGACTGAACTAAAAGATACGGTGAAGGCTGAACTCTCCTGGGCAACATATACACCGGATAGTTCAGCAGTCATTTACGCGAAAAATTATAATCTCTATTGGATGAACCGGGATGATTATCAGAAGTTGAAAAAGAATGAAAAAGATTCTACGGTCAAAGAAAACGCCATCACTACTGATGGCATCAAAGATTTTGCATGGGGTGGCGATGAATACAGCCAGTATGATACCACCAATCCTGTGAAATTTGTAAAAGAGAGATTTAAAGTTTTTCTGCTGTGGTCGCCTGATGGAAACCGTTTTGCAACCACCCGGAAAGATAACAGGGATATTAAAGATTTGTATGTTATTCACAGTGCAGAAGGTAAAAGGCCCTTCCTTGAATCGTATAAATATCAGATGCCCGGCGAACCGGATAGTACGGAAGAGGGGCTTTATATTTTTGATTTTAATACCAAACAACATCAACAGATCAATGTCCGGGCATTCAAAAACCAGAACCTGAGAATTTATGTGGCCAGAACCCCGAAAGTGGATCAGACAGAGTCTGGTGGCGGTGGATTTGGTTTTCGATTTGGGAGAGGTGGCGGTTCTGCACGTGCTGCCAAATGGCTTGGCACCAATGATTATTTCTATGCTACGCGCACCAGTCGTGACCAGAAGAGGATTGATCTGATTCGTGTACATATCGATGGCAAAGTTGATCTGCTTGTGCCGGAAAGAAGCAATGTTTATCTGGATGTGCAACAACCGGAACTCATCAATAACGGTAAGGAATTTGTGTTCTGGTCAGAACGCGATGGATGGGGACAGCTATATCTCTACAAAGGTGATGGCACCCTGGAAAACCAGATTACAAAAGGTGAATTTCATGTAGCCGGAATTGAAGGTGTAGATGAAAAAGCAAGAAAGGTTTACTTTACGGCAAACGGGAGAGAACAGGGTGAAGATCCTTATCTCAATCATCTGTACAGCGTAAATCTGGATGGAAGTAATCTCACCCTTTTGGATAAAGGAGATTTTGACCATCGTGTCAATGTAAATGATCAGGAAACTTATTTTGTTGATAATTACTCGAGGGTAAATTCTGCCCCAAAATCGGCTTTGTATGATAGAAATGGGGTAAAAATTATGGATTTGGAAACCACCGATCTTTCTCAGCTTTTTGCTGCCGGATATAAATTCCCTGAACCGTTTAAAGTAAAGGCAGATGATGGTTTCACGGATTTGTATGGCGTTATGTACAAACCGTATGATTTTGATTCTACAAAAGTTTATCCGCTGATTGAGTACGTTTATCCGGGGCCGCAAACAGAAGCAGTAAACAAATCGTTTAGCGTTGGGATGGATCACACAGACCGGCTGGCACAATTGGGATTCATCGTGATAGCAGTCGGAAACAGGGGAGGAAGCCCGGCACGTTCAAAATGGTATCACACTTATGGATATGGTGATTTGAGAGATTACGGTTTGGCCGATAAGAAAACTGCAGCAGAGCAAATTGCCAACAGGTATTCATTTATCGATAGGGAAAAAATCGGAATCAACGGCCATTCGGGTGGTGGATTTATGACAGCAGCAGCGATGTTTGTTTATCCTGATTTCTTCAAAGTGGGAGTTTCAGAATCCGGCAACCATGATAACAACATCTATAACCGCCCCTGGAGCGAACGACATAATGGTGTAACGGAAAAAGTTGATAAAAAAGGTGATACTACTTTTGCCTATACCATTGAAAAAAATAGCGACATTGCCAAAAACCTGAAAGGTCACCTGATGTTGATTACCGGTGATGTTGACAACAATGTGCATCCTGCAAATACCATTAGAGTGATCAATGCACTTATCAATGCTCACAAACGATTTGATTTTGTGTTGTTGCCAAATCAACGCCATGGATATGGACCTGATTCAGAATATTTCTTCTGGAGAATGGGTGAATATTTTGCAGAATATTTATTGGGAGATTCAAGACGCGATCAGGTGGACATGATGGAAATGAACAGGGATATTCCCGAAACACGTTAAAGATTTATAGTAATAATTTTCCATATTAAACGGGTTGTTAGCCGGTCTGATTTTTTAATTATGAACCGGCTAACTTTTTTTACTTTAGTCCGATGAAAACTTTATTCACCGGACTTTTTTTCTTCCTTATTATTTCCTGCGGGATTTCGCAATCCCTGCCTGTGGAACTTCAAACCCCTGACATCGTTTCTATAAACCGGATGCCTATGCGTGCAACAGGTTTTGCCTTTGAAAGTATGGCTTTGGCGGAAAAAGGTGAAAAGGAAAATTCTCAATATTATTTTTCATTGGATGGCTTGTGGAAATTTAATTGGGTGAGCAACCCCAATGATCGCCTGCGTGATTTTTACAAAACGGATTTTGATGATTCCAAATGGGTTGATTTCAAAGTGCCTGCAAATTGGGAATTGAATGGATATGGGTTGCCCATTTACCTGAACCAGCCGTACGATTTTGCAGGAAAAACGAAAACCGGAGCGGCATTGAATCCTCCGTTTGATATTCCGCAGGATCATGACCCCGTAGGTTCTTACAGAAAAAAATTCGTCGTGCCTGCAAACTGGTGGGGAAGGAGAATCTTTATTCATTTGGGCGCGGTCAAATCTGCTTTTTTCATTTGGGTAAATGGGGTGAAAGTCGGATACAGTGAAGACAGTAAACTCGCTGCCGAGTTTGATATTTCAGGTTACCTCAGGGCAGGAGAAAACCTGATAGCACTTCAGGTTTACAGATGGAGCGACGGGAGTTATCTGGAAGATCAGGATATGTGGCGGCTTGCAGGTATTGAGAGAGGTGTTTATTTGTACAGTACCCCCAGGCTGGATATCCGTGATTTTAAAGTCGTGAGTAATCTGACCAATAATTATACCACAGGTATCTTAAATGTCAATGCCGAAGTGGATAGTTATATCATTGATACCGGTCGTTTGCACAGTATTCCTGATACTTTTTCTTTGTCGATGCAACTGAAAGATGCTTCAGGAAATATGGTTTTTGATAAGATGATTCCCGGAGTACATTCTGTGTTGGGCAATTACAAAACAAATCTTTCTTTAAATGAAATCATCCCGGATGTTCATACCTGGTCTGCTGAAATCCCTTATCTCTATACCCTTTACATGACTTTGAAAAATAACAATGGCGAAGTGCTGGAAGTTGTTCCGGTGAAAATCGGATTCAGGTCGGTTGAAATAAAGAACAATAATTTTCTTGTCAATGGAAAACGGGTATTCATCAAAGGTGTCAATCGTCACGAACACGATCCGCATCAGGGGCACACGCTCACGCGCGAAGACATGATTAAAGATATGGAGATGATGAAAAAACTTAATGTCAACGCTGTGCGCAATTCTCATTATCCTCCTGATCCTTTCTGGATGCAGCTTTGCGACGAATATGGAATGTATGTGGTGGATGAAGCCAATATCGAATCTCATGGCCGATATTACGATTTGGGTTATACGTTGGGAAATGATAAGAAGTGGAGAAAGGCTCACATGGAAAGAATTGAACGAATGTATGAAAGAGATAAAAATCATCCCAGTGTGGTTACGTGGTCATTGGGGAATGAAGCCGGTAACGGAGAAAATTTTTATGCAGGATATGACTGGTTAAAGAAAATTGACACCACCCGCCCGGTTCAATATGAAAGAGCCGAATACGATTACAATACCGATATGATAGTGCCGCAATATCCATCGCCGGATTGGCTGAAGAGATATTCCGAATCCAATCCTTCGCGATTGATGATTATGTCTGAATACGCACATATTATGGGAAACAGCCTTGGAAATTTCAAAGAATACTGGGATGTCATTGAACACAATCCCAATCTTCAGGGAGGGTTTATCTGGGAGTGGATTGATCAATCCATCGACACTGTAAAAAACGGAAAAAGGATTGAAGCTTATGGTGGTGATTTCCCTTTGAGCGGGCCGGTTCCCGAAAACTTTAGTGACAATAATTTTTGTGTGAAAGGAGTTGTCACGGCATTTCGCAAAATGACGCCGATGGCCGTTGAAGTGAGAAAAGTTTATCAGAATATTGCTTCCGCTTTGAATGGAAATATTTTACAAATCACAAATAAATTTTTCTTTAAGAACCTGAGCAATGTCCAATTGAATTGGGAAATCACAGAGAATGGCAAAGTGGTCAGATCGGGAATCGTTAGTCAATTAAATGTAACGCCGCAGCAGACTACAGATGTTTCTCTTCCTCTTCAATACAATCAGAAAGAAGGGAAAGAATATTTTTTGAATGTTCATTATGTTTTAAAAAATGCCGAACCCTTTTTGGATAAAGGTTATCAGATTGCTTATGATCAATTTCCGATCCACGAATCTCATCTTACAAAATATTCGCCCGATAAAAAGTTGACAGCCCATTTGTTGAAAAATTCCAATGGGTACGAAGTCATAGGAAAAGGGTTTGCCATATGGTTTGATTCTACGCGAGGGAAGATGATGAATTATATTTTTAACGGTCAGCAAATAGTGGTCAGTGGTCCACAACCTTCCTTCTGGAGAGCGCCCACCGACAATGACATTGGAGCCGGTTTCAATAAATCATTGCGGATGTGGCGAAATGTATATGACAGCAGCAAGTTGATTGAAAGCAAAGCGGAAATTTTGAATGACAAATCTATTCTTATCACGTTTGAAAAATCTCTTTTGAATGGCGATGCCATCGTAACCCAATCCTATCAGGTATTCGGAGACGGATCTGTGAGAGTAGCGATGAATTTTAAGGCTATCAAAGGCAAATATCCTTTGATGATGCGCGTGGGTAATGATTTGCAGATTTCGCCCGAACTGAGCACCATCAGTTGGTATGGACGTGGCCCGTGGGAAAGTTATCGGGACAGGAAATCGGGTTCACTTGTGGGATTATACAACCAGACTTTGGATCAGCAATATTTTCCGTATGCACGTCCGCAGGAGAGTGGAAATAAAAGTGATGTACGATGGTATTTGGTTACGGATGCCAAAGGAAATGGATTGAAATTTATTTTCGAAGATTCCTTATTGAATTGTGAAGCGCTTCCTTACAGCCTTGATGATTTGGACCCTTCGCCTGAAAAGCATCAATATCATTCCGGTGAACTGGAGAAACGGGATACGATTTTTATGCATGTGGATTTGCAGCAACTCGGTGTGCAGGGAATCGATAGCTGGGGTGCATGGCCATTAAAAAAGTACAGGATTCCTTTTGCAGATCATCAATACAGTTATTGGATGATACCGGTGAAGAAAGTGAAGTGATGTCCCGGATATACAGAAACTCTGTAATTCGAAGATTCTGTAATTCCCGGAGCTGTTTAATAATCGCGTGAAAATTTTAATGTGACAGGTTGTGTTCTGTAAGCATTTACCGGCTTTCCATCCACCTCGGCAGGTTTCCACTTAGGGCCGCTGGATATGGCGTCAACAACTATTTTGGCTAATTGGGTTCCACGCATTGTTAATGCTTCAACATCCGATATTTTCCCATCCTGGCAAACCATGAAACGCACTAAACATGTTCCGAAATCACTATCGGTGAATAACCCGATTTTTCCTTGTATGACTTTTGATATAAACCTGGTCCATGCTTTTTCTCCGCCCGGAAATTCAGCGCCTCTGTCAATGATGACTGCATCCGGAATTGTATCTGAAGAGATAATTGTATTTATAAATAAAGAAACATTTGCCGCACATTCGTTCAATTTATAAACATGTATCCCTTCTGCGTTAGTAGAAGCGATGTTGTTCCGCCCGCTATTTCCCATGCCATATAAAAAAGAAAAAGAAAGTATGGCAGAGACCAATAATATGTATTTTTTATCTGTTAGTGCCATTGGTTAGAGTTTCTTGAAATACGTTTTCGCTACAATTTACAACTTTTTGTATTGTCAGTGACTGATAAATCTTCGACAATATAATGAACCGTTGTATTCAATTAACGGTTAATCTTCTGTTTTTGTTTTCAAAAAAGGTTAATTTGTATGGAGCTATATATTTGAAAATGATGTACTAAATGAAATAAATGTTTTGTATATGAATATTTATGAAACTCACCCTGAAAAACCTGTAGGAATAAAGTATTGCAGGAGTTGTTATGACCATTTGGCCGGATATGTTGGAGTGAAGATGACTGAGTCAATGGAGAAGATTAAATGGATCAGAAAAGAGAACAAGGGTTATGAGGTCACGGCGAAAGGATGGGAATCTCTGAGCAGTTTGGGAATTGAGAAAGATAATTTTAGAGGAATGCATCGAACACTTACCCGCCAATGTATCGATGGTTCCGAAAAAAGGCCCCACCTGGCCGGAAGTCTGGGTGCTGCCATTTTAAAATCATTGATAGAAAGGAACTGGTTAAAGAGAGTTGAATCGACAAGAGTTCTCATATTCACCCCCAAATTCGCAAGTTAAAAAGCAAAAGAGCCTCAGATATGCACATGGTGTGCA
>ERZ778018.180-NODE-180-length-123048-cov-102.185458_pt1 | contig 123048 bp, 100 predicted proteins | sample MGYA00375748_ERZ778018 | MGnify/ENA primary metagenome ERZ778018 (study PRJEB29350, sample SAMN05509839) | bioreactor metagenome | biome: bioreactor; material: wastewater | place: South Africa: University of Cape Town | collected 2014-04-22 ... | reverse complement strand
AGCAAGTCGTTGAAGTCCGCCGCGATCCGCGGTCCCTGCAAGGTCGTGAGGAGCTTGCCGTCCTGGTAGACGGGCGCTCTAGGCGCCTCGCCCGTTCCCGGCAAGCTGATGCCGATGTCTGCGTGCTTGGACTCGCCCGGCCCGTTCACGACGCAACCCATGACGGCCACGCGCAAACCCTCGACCCCTGGGTAGACGTCCTTCCAGCCTGGCATCGCAGACTTGAGGTGCGCCTGAATGTCGCGCGCCATCTCCTGGAAGAGCGTGCTCGTCGTGCGACCGCAACCCGGACAGGCGGTGACGGTCGGGGCGAAGCGCCGCAGATCGAGCGCCTGCAGCACCTCTTGGGCGATCTCTACCTCACGTTCACGCGGAGCGCCTGGGTCTGGCGTTAGCGAGACCCTGATGGTGTCGCCGATACCCTCGGCCAACAGTGGGGCGAGCGCGGCCGTGCTGGCGACCGTGCCCTTCACGCCCATGCCAGCCTCCGTCAGTCCAAGGTGGAGCGGGTAGTCGCAGCGCGCCGCAAGGCGGCGGTAGACCTCCCACAGGTCGCGGACCGTGCTCACCTTGGCGCTGATGACGATGCGGTCGTGCCCGAGGCCGTGCTCCTCGGCCGCGGTCGCCGAGCGGAGCGCCGAGGCGATGAGCGCCTCGATCAACACCTCGTGAGCCGGCGCCGGCGTCGCGAGCCTGCCGTTCTCGTCCATCATCTGCGTTAGCAGGTTCTGGTCGAGGGACCCCCAGTTGACCCCGATGCGCACTGGTTTGGCGTGCTCGATGGCGACGTCGATGATGGTCAGGAAGTTCTCGTCGTGGCGCTTACCTGGCCCGACGTTGCCAGGGTTGATGCGGTACTTGTCCAACGCCGCCGCCGAAGCCGGGTAGGCGGTGAGGAGCTGGTGCCCGTTGTAATGGAAGTCGCCTACCAGCGGCGCCGTCACACCTAGGTCGTCTAGGCGCTGCCTGATCTCTGGAATCGCGGCGGCTGCACGGGCGTCATTGACCGTAACGCGCACGATCTCGCTGCCCGCACGCCACAAGGTAGCGACCTGCTCGGCGGTTGCGGCGGCGTCCGCCGTGTCTGTGTTCGTCATCGACTGAACCACGACCGGGTGGCCACTGCCGATGGCGACGTTACCGATCCAAGTAGTTGGGGTCGAGCGTCTAAGGGTGAGGTCCATCTGCCAAGAGCTTACTACCGCCTTCAACGGTGGACGGTCAGGGCATGAGCGTAACTCAATCGGCTAGGAGCTCGAGGACCTCTGGTAGGAGCTGCAATGAAGTGCTCAACCCTTCGCCGCCGTGAATGCCTGGGTTGCCAGCCCAGTCGCCGAAGTAGCCGCCGGCCTCTGGGAGGATCACCCCGAAGGGGCTGGCGTCGTAAGGGTTGAGCACCGGGTCGAGCATCAGCTCTAGCCGCCCGGACGCAACGAGCGCGTGGCCGTACGCGTCTGACCAGCCGACGCGGTAGTAGCTGGCGGCCTTGACGCGCTCCCAGGCGGCGCCGCGGCCGGCTGCCTCGAACGAGCCAGCATCCGTGAACGACACGAACGAGCGCGCCAACGTCAGCGTGCCGCGCACCTTCACTTGCCGGCCGTTGAGTTGCGCCCCCTTCCCCTTGGCGGCGCACAACATCTCGCCGAGGGCAGGAAAGTAAGCCGCGCCGACAACTACCTCGCCAGCGGCCTCCAAACCGAGCAGCACGGCGTAGAGCGGCACGCCGCGCATGAAGCTCTTCGTGCCGTCGATCGGGTCGATGAACCACTTGAGTTCAGAGCCGTCGCGCACCCTGCCCCACTCCTCGCCGACGATGCCATGGTCGGGGTAGGCGGCCTCGAGTCGCGCCCTGATCAACTCCTCCGCCGCCTTGTCGGCCTGGGTCACGGGCGAGTCGTCCGGCTTGAACTCGACTTGCGGGTCGGTGCCGAAGTAGCCGAGCGTGAGGCGGCCCGCTTCGTAGGTAGTCTGCACGCAAGTGCGTAGGAGAGCATCGAGATCTAGGGGCATGGGTTGGTATGGTACCGCCACCATGTTGATGACGCGTGAACAGCTCGAGCGCAACGAACGACTGACGTTGGCGCCTTACGCTTCCCTGGCCGTGGAGTCGCGCGGACGCATCCACCCTGAGGGCGAGAGCGCCTACCGTACGGCCTTCCAGAAGGACCGCGACCGCGTCGTGCACACGAGCGCCTTCAGGCGGCTCGAGTACAAGACGCAAGTGTTCGTCAACTACGAGGGCGACTACTACCGCACGCGCCTCACCCACACCCTCGAGGTGGCGCAGGTGGCGACTAGCATCGCGCGCGCGCTTGGCCTCAACGAAGACCTCAGCGAGACGATCGCGCTAGCGCACGACCTCGGGCACCCGCCGTTCGGGCACGCTGGGGAGAAGGCGCTCGATAGCTTGGCCGCGGCCGTTGGCGGCTTCGACCATAACAGGCAGTCATTGCGCATCGTCACCAAGCTGGAGCGGCGCTACCCCGGCTTCCCCGGCCTGAACCTGACGTGGGAGACGCTAGAAGGCATCATGAAGCACGAGACGACTTACGACGTGCCCGACCCCAGTTGGGAGCCCGACGTGCAGCCGTCGCTCGAGGCGCAGGTCGTCAACGTGGCTGATGAGGTGGCGTACAACGCCCACGACCTCGACGACGGCCTCCGCTCAGGTCACCTGACGCCCCTCGGCGTCGTCGAGGTTCCCATCATCGGCGAGCTGTTCAGCCGCCTCGGGCTAAGCATTGAACGCTTCGACTCTGGGCAGCGTTACGTCCTTATCCGCGAGCTCTTGGGTGACGTGATCACCGACGTCGTGCACGCGACGCATGCGCGCTTGGCCGACCACGGCGTGAAGTCGCTGGCTGACGTGCGCAACGCCGCCAGCAAGCTGCTCGCGCCGTCCGACGGCATGGCGCGCGAACTAGCGCTGCTAAAGGATTACCTCTACTCCAACTTCTACTTCCACCACCGCCTCATCCGCATGACGCGCAAGGCGCACCTCGTGCTCGAGCGCATCTACCATGCGTACGTTGAAACGCCGGCCATGCTGCCACCAGACGTGGCGCGCCAAGTGCCGGACCTCGGCCTCGAACGCGCCATAACCGACTACATCTCGGGCATGACGGACCGTTACGCGAACGAGGAGTACCGCAGGCTGTTCGACCCGCTCGCGCTCACCTGATCGCGCCTTGCGGGCAGGTAGGCGTCACTGGTCCATGCGCGCAACGCCAACGAGGTTGCCGCTGGCGTCGTCACGTAGCCAGGCCGCCGAGTAGCCGCCGCGCTGCACGCGCACGATCAACCACGGGCTAGTGAGCGCCTGCGTCGTGATGCTGCCAGGGCCAGGCTCCGTGAACTGCAGGTCGAGGTACAGCTCGCCCTGCTCGTCTCGCACGTCGATGACCCGCACGCCGTAACCGCCGCTCGACTTCGTGCCTAGGAACAGTGCAACGACGGTCTCGCGGCGGAAGTCCAGCTCCGGCACCGGCGGCACGCTCAGCTGACTGCCGTACGCCTGTTGCCACAGCGAGATCAGCTGCTCGCGGTTCGAGACCATGCGGTACGTGGCCGACGTGAAGCCGACGGCCTGATTGCCTTGCGCCACCACGTCCCACGCGAGCTCCTCGGGCGCCGTGGCGGCGGCGGACGTGTCGACCGCGATGTCGCGCTGCACGTAAACCCCGGTGCGGCGTTGTTCCCCGAGCCCGTCGACGGGGTGCGGCGGCAGCGAGGCGGTCGGTAGCAGCGCCAGCGCGAACGGCCCGCCGCGGGCCCTCAAGGCGCTCGCGAGGGCGTCCGCTTCCGCCGTGGTGAGTTCACCAAGGCCACGTAACAGGTTGAGGCGCGGTCGCGGCACGACGCGCTGCACCGTGCCTGCCTCGCCTTCGAGCATGAGGCGCAGGAACGACTGGCCGTCGTAATAGATGACCTCGGAGACGTTGCTGCCAACCGTAACGAGCATGTCGGTGGTGAAAGGGATGCGGCTGACGGTCACGGGCGGCACGTCAAGCGGCGCCAGCGCCTCGCGCAGGAACGGCTTGCCGTCGACCGACAGCGTGCCCGTGACTTCGAACTGCTGAGGCGCCCTAGCGCCGGCGCCCTCCTTGGTGGTCAAAGACAGCGTCTGGCCCGCGTATACGAGCTGCGTCGGCTCGCCGTAGAAGTACGAGTAGCGCGCGTTGTCCACGCCGTAGACGTATAGGTCGTGCATCTTGGGCGCCGTAGTTGGCGCACAACCTCCAAGGAACAACAAGGTGATGGCGACCACCGACCCGACTCGTAGCATCTGAGCCTCCTCCGCGATGCTATCACCCGGTCTTACTGAGGCGTCTGAGGGAGAAGCCGAGGCGATTTGGCCGGCGGTCGGTGGCCTTGCTATGCTCCGGCCGTGACTGACCGGCCCCGCGTGCTGATCCTGTCGGCTTCTATCGGTGGCGGTCACGTCGCCGCCGCGAACGCCCTGCAAGCTGCGTGCGCGGCCCAAGAAGTCGCCAGCACCCACGTCGACCTCCTCGAGTACACCGCAGTGCCTTTCAGGCGGCTGTACAGGCAGGCGTACTTCGACCTCGTCAGGACGGTGCCTGACCTCGTCGAGTGGGTTGGCAGGCACCTCGACCGCAGGCCAAGCGAGTTCAAGAACGTGCAGCAGCGCCTACGGGCGCGCGTCACTCGCATGTTGTCATACGAAGTTCCAGGCATCATCGACCGCTACAAGCCAGACGTAGTGGTGCACACGCACTTCCTTGGGGCCGAGATCGTCTCCGGCCGCATACGGCGCCACCGTCCACTCCCGCAGGCGGAGGTCATCACCGACTTCGCCGCGCACGCCTTCTGGTTGCAGCCGGGTATCGCGCGCTACTTCGTCGCTTCTGACGACGTGCGCGCGCAACTCATGGCGGCCGGGGTCAACGACCATCGCATTCGCGTCACTGGCATCCCGATCGGCACCGCGTTCACGAACCCACCCACCCGCGCCGAGGCGCGCGCCGCGATCGGCGCGCCGCTAGACCGCGAGGTCCTGCTCCTGCTCGCTAGCGGCCTTGGAGCCGTGACGCTGAAGGGAATACTCGACCAGCTCATCGATTTCAGGTGGCCCCTCCACGTCGTCGTGGTGTGCGGCCGCAGTCCGGACCTGCTGAGCCTGGCGCGCTCGTACGTCGATCGTGTGCAGGCGCCCGTCTCCTTCTCAGTCAACGGCCTCGTCAACGACATGGCAACGCGCATGGCCGCCGCCGACATCCTCGTGAGCAAACCAGGCGGGTTGACGAGCAGCGAGGCGCTGGCGTCTGGCCTGCCGCTGATGCTCGTTAGTCCGTACCCCCTGCAGGAGGAAGTCAACGCCAACGTGCTCCTCGAGCATGGTGTGGCCGTGCGCGTCGAGCCTATCGCCACCCTCGGCCACAAGCTAAGGCGCCTACTGGAAGCGCCTGAGCGCTTGGCCGAGATGCGCGCCAACTGCGCCGAACTCGCGCGGCCCGACGCGGCGATGACGGTGGTGGCGACCATCGTCGACGAGTTGGTGCCGCGCGGGCGTGGGAGGCACGAGTAGTGAAGCGCAGCGCGTTAGCGCGGGTCGCCATCGTGATCCTCGCCCTCCTCTCTTGCACGGCCTTGGCGGCCAGGACGCAGCTTGGCCCCAGCGATCCCGGTACCGGTGGCGTTGCGTACTTCGACGTCGTCGTTTACGGCAGTGAGCCGGAGGGGATCGCGGCAGCGATCGGCGCGGCCGAGGAGGGCGCGCGGACACTGCTCGTGTCGCGCGACGAGCGCGTCGGTGGCCTGTTCGTGCTCGGCGAACTCAACATGCTGGACATGCGAACCCAGCCCTTCAACTACCAGCGCGGCATCTTCGGACGCTGGTGGCGCCAGGTCGGCGCTCACGACGCCTTCGACGTGTTGACGGCAGAGCGTGCGTTCATCAGGCTCTTGGCCGAAGCAGGCGTCGAGGTGTGGCTCGGCGCAGGGCCCGTCGAGCCACGCTTCGTCGACGGCGCGTTGCGCGGCGTGACCTTGACCGACGAGGGCGTGGCCGTCAACGCCATTCAAGTGATCGACGCCAGCGCGGACGCCGACCTGGCCGCCAAGGCGGGTGCGCCGTTCGACTTCGGGTGGGAGCGCTTCGGCGTTGCCCAGCGCCAGGCAGACACCCTGGTGCTGAACGTTGCAGGCGTCGATTGGGCCGCCCTCAAGCGCGGGGTATCCGCACAGGGCAAGGCGTACGCCAGCATGCGTGACACGGTGGCGTGGGGGCACTTCGGAGGCGTGCCAGCCGCCTACGTGCCGACATCGAGCAGGACGCGTCTGCGTGGCCTCAATCTCGGACTGCAGGTAGATGGCAGCGTGCTAGTGAACGCGCTCCTCATCTACGGGCTGGACCCACTCGACCCAGCCAGCCTGGCAGCGGGCCGCGTCATCGGTTTGGCTGAGGGCGAGGAGATCCTCGCCTACTTGCGCGAGCACCTGCCGGGGTTCAAGCAGGCGCGGCTGGCGGGAGCCGCCACGGAGTTGTACGTGCGCGAGTCGCGCCACCTCCTCGCGGACTGCATCCTCAGCGCAGACGACACCCTCTCGAACGTCGTGACTGCGCAGGACGTCGCAGCTGGCGGTTACCCGCTGGACGCTCAGAGCTTCACCCCGTACGATTCCGGGTTCGTGTGGGGCACGCCGGAGATCTACGGCGGACGCCTGTGCATGCTCGTTACGGCGAGTGTCGATGACCTGTGGGTCGTTGGCAGAAGCGCAGGTTACGACCCCGTCGCGTTCGCGTCCGCGCGCGTCGTGCCGTTCGGCATGGCGATGGCGGAGGCTGCCGGGGTGGCGGCCGCCACGTCAGTGCGCTTGGGTGTGCCTGCCAGCCGGGTGGCTCACGGCGAAGACCTCATCTCGCTAGTGCGCGACCGCCTGCAAGCGCGAGGCGCGCTCCTCCCGGACGTGCGCCCGCGCCCGGCAGTAGGGCCGACCAAGCACCCTGCATACTCTGCGTTCCGCGTGCTGGTGGCTCGCGGCTTGGCCGTGGGAGGGTACGAGAACGACCCGAAACTAGACGCACCGGTCAGCGCCATCTCGTTCGCGTATCTGCTCGGCAACGTCGCGACCCGCTTCTATTACCGATCTGAGTTCAGTACGGCGTTGGCGGCCTTCGCGCTCGAGTTGACGCTGGGAGACGGCGCGACGCCCCTCACGAGCGACTTAGCCGCGCAACTCCTCGCGCAAGCAGCTTGCGACCTCGGCGACTGCGCTGGCGCCAGCAACTGGGCTGACCTGATGGCAGCTGGTTTGATCGACTTCGCCTCTCCACCTGCCACGCTCACGCGCGGCGACGCTTACCGCCTGGCTGCAGCGCTAGCGCTGCTGGCCCCCGACCTCGCGCGGGCCCCGTAGCTAGACGAGTCGAGGACGGCGGCACGTTTCGTGCTAGGAGACGCGCCCGAGGCCTAGGGCCTTGCCAACCTGACCGAGAAGCATCGGCAGCAGCCCTGCTACGGCGACGAGCGTCCAGCCCCGTGCGCCTAGGAGCTCGATCGCCAGCACCTGCCGCAGTCCAGGTAAGGCTACTGCCAGCGCGACGATCAAGCTGCATGTGAGGACGGCGGCCCACACCAAGCGGTTGCGAGTCACCTGGTTGTTGACTAGTGAACTACCTGGGTCGCGCATGTTGAAGACGTGCCACACCTGCCCGAGCGCCAAGGTCAGAAACGCGACGGTAATGGCCGTGGCGCTGGTCGCCCCCGGCAGCCTGAACGCCAGCTCGAACGCGCCGAGCGTGCTGAGCGTCAGTAGCGCTCCGTAGCCGATGACGCTGCGCCAGTGGCGTGGGGCCAAGAGCGGCTCACTGGCTGGGCGTGGCGGCCGCGCGAGGATGCGCACGTCTCCCCTCCCTGCCCCGAGGGCGAGCGCGGGGAGCACGTCGGTCACCAGGTTGAGGAAGAGGATCTGCAACGGCAGCAATGGCAGCGGGTAGCCGAGCAGCCCGGCCAGTCCTATGGTCATCACTTCACTGAGGTTGCAAGAGAGCAGGTAGAGGACGAAAGCGCGGATGTTGTCGAAGATCACGCGCCCCTCCTTGACGGCGGCCAAGATGGTGCCGAAAGCGTCGTCGAGCAACACCATGTCTGCCGCTTCGCGCGCCACCTCCGTTCCCCGCAGCCCCATCGCGACCCCGATGTCGGCGCGGCGTAACGCTGGCGCGTCGTTGACGCCGTCGCCCGTCATGGCGACGACGTGCCCCGCGCCCTGGTGCAGTGCTATGAGTTGCAACTTCTGTTCCGGCGCCACGCGTGCGAGCACGGAGGCGTTCAAGAGTTCGGCGCTACCTGCCGCGCCCGCCGCCAGCAGACGCGCGACGGCGAGACCGTCGAGCACCTCGCCCGTCACGGTCAAGCCGACTTGCTCCGCGACGCGACGAGCCGTCACTGCCTGATCGCCCGTCGCCATCACGACCCTGATGCCAGCCGCGTCAAGGCCGGCTAGCGCCGCGCTCACCTCCTTGCGCGGCGGGTCGGAGAGGCCGACGAGGCCGATGAGCGAGAGGTCTGCGTACGGCTCCTTCGGCTCGCCCGCAGCTGCCTTCTCGGCTATGGCGATGACGCGCAGGCCCCGCGCCGCCAACGCCCTGTTCTCTTCGAGCCAGTGCGTGCGCTCGCTCGTAGTGAGGTGCCTGCGTCCGCTGCCCGCCGCGACGCTCGTGGCGGCCGCGATCACCTCGCCGGGCGCGCCCTTCACCAGCACCCAAACCTCGCCCTCCCCGAGGTCGTGGGCCGTTGCCATCAGCCGGGTGACTGAGTCGAACGCCAACTGCCGTCGTTCAGGGAACCGCGCCAGCGCGGCGCCGCGCTCGATCCCGGCCTCGCGTGCCGCTAGCAGGAGCGCCACCTCTAGCGGGTCGCCAACGCCTTCGCCCTCTCGTCCCCCGACTTCCGGCAACTCCGCCGTGCAACAAAGCGCGGCGCCCGTCAGCGCTAGGTGCAGCTCAGTGGCGAGCTCCTGGCTGAGCGGCCGCGGCTGACCACCGTTAGCGGTTGACACTTCTCCGCCCGGTAGGCGCCACTCGACGACGCGCATGCGGTTCTCCGTCAACGTGCCCGTCTTGTCCGTGATGATCACGCTGGTGGCGCCAAGCGTCTCCACCGCCGAGAGGCGGTTGACCAAGGCGTTGCGGCTGGCCATGCGCCTCACCCCTTGCGCCAGGGTCAGGGAGGCGATCACCGGCAGACCCTCCGGCACCGTCGCGACTGCGAGCGCGATGGCCGTCTGCAGCAACACCAGCCACCCCTTGCCTGACTGAAGCCCGGTGAGGGTGACCACCACCGCCACGACGACGGTCAGCCACACGAGGCGCTGGGCCAGATCGTTGAGGCGCGCCTCGAGCGGCGTGCCTTGCGGGGCTGCCCGGTCAACGAGGGCACTGATGCGGCCGAGCTCGGTAGCCATGCCTGTTGCGACCACGACGGCCTCGCCAGTCCCGCGCGTGACCGGCGTGCCCTTGTGCAGCATCGGGGTGCGCTCCGGTAGGAGGGTGGCGGAAGCGACCGGGGCGGCAGCCTTGGCGACCGGCACGGACTCGCCAGTCAGGCTCGACTCGTCGACCTCCAACCGGCTCGCCTTGATCACGCGCGCGTCCGCCCCCACGAGGTCGCCGGCCTCGACCACGAGGATGTCGCCCGGCACTAGGTCGTCCGCTTCGATCGTAGCGAGGTGGCCGCCGCGCCTGACGCGCACGTGCGACACTCCGAGCCGCCTGAGCGCCTCGACGGAGCGAGCCGCGCGCAGCTCGGTGACGAAGCCGATGCCGGCGTTGAGTGCGAGCACGACCAGGATGGCGACGGCCTCAGCCCACTGACCGAACAGCGCCGAGAGCCCAGCCGCCCCTCCCAACAACAACGTCAGCACGCCCTTGAACTGGTTGAGGAGCACCGTCCACCAGGCCGGGCCGTGCTTGAACTCGAGCGTGTTGGGTCCGTACTCGCTGAGGCGCCCTTCGACCTCCGCGGGGCTCAGGCCTTCGGCTTGGTCGACGCGCCACGTCTGGAGGAGCTCAGCTGCCTCGACCGCCCACGGGCTTAAGGCGCGCGCTTCGGTTGCGTTGGGGTGGCCCAGTGATCCAGGTACCATCGCAACTTCAGACTAACGGCGCCTCCCGCGCGGGGCTAGGGTCTTCTTCCCCTCACCCACGGCCCGGGTCCGGTGCGACCTGCAAGGACGCCACGAACTGCTTGGCCGTGCGTCCGGAGTAGCCGTTGTTCCACTCAGCGAAGCGCAGCGCCCGCTCCTCGAGGTCTTGGGCCAACGAGATGCCCTTGGCGCTCGCGAGGGAACGGACCATCTTCAAGTATTGCCGTTGATCTGCTGCCGGGAACGTGATGACGAGCCCGAAACGGTCGGCTAGCGCTAGCCGCTCCTGGTGGGTGTCCCAAGCGTGAACGTCGTCGTCGAGGGGGTCTGGGCGGTCGCTGAGGCGCTCGCGCACTAGGTGCCTGCGGTTGGAGGTGGCGTACACGACCGTGTTGTCTGGCCGCCGCCTCACGCCGCCCTCGAGGAGGCTCTTGAGTGGCCGGTACTCCTGGTCGCCACCACCGAACGAGAGGTCGTCGACGAACAGCACGAACTTGAGAGGCTGCGGCCTCAACTCCTCGAGGAGGAGCGGCAGCTCCTCTAGCGCGCCTACGGGCACCTCCACCAAGCGGAGGCCGCCGCTGGCGTAACGCTGCGCCAAGCCGCGCACGGCGGTCGACTTGCCGCTACCGCGCGCGCCGTAAGCGAGGACATCGTTCGCTTGCTTGCCTAGCAGCAGCGCCTCCGTGTTCTGCGCCAAGCGCTCGAGCGGGTCATCTAAGTCGACGAGCTCCTCCCACGCCGGCGTGTCCGGGTAGCGCACGGGCTCCAGTCGACCGCCGCGCCACGTCAGCACGGGGTAGAGCGCAGCCGGTCCGTTGCCTACGGTCCTCAAGAGCTCGAGGAACACGCTCGAAACGCCGTCTGCGTCGGCGGTCGATAGCGCAGAGGCGAGTTTGGCCACGCGCTCGGCCGCACCGGCGCTCAGGCACGGTTCGGCCAGGCCCGTCAGGACGATCGGGTGCTTGGTCGACGCGACCCCGTCGACGGGTTGGTTCACGCGCCTCAAGAGCTCACCCAAGCGCCACAGTTCGGCCCGTAGTAGCGTGCGCAGTCCGTCTGGCACGCGGCCCGTCGCGTAGGTGCTCAGCACGGAGCGGTTACTGAGGATGGTGTGCGCCATGGCGGAGGCCGGGTCCGGGTACCCAGCGGCAGCGAGCGCTACGGGTAAGTCGGCGCTGGACGCACTCGCCTCTCGCCTGGCCATGAAGGGTCCCCACCAGTCTGCTTGGGATAGGGCCGGGAAGAGCGAGCGAGCTGGCGTCGTCATGCCGGTGAGGGTACCGCGCCGCCGCGGCAGATGAAGCCGCTAGCGATGAGTTCGGTCATGGCTCGCTCGCCGACTTGGATGGCGAGGGGCGACTTGTGGAAGTCCCACCACGCCATGTGAGGATCTAGCCGCAGCAGCGTAGCCGCGGCCGGTGCTTGCAGTGCGTGGCTGTACGAGCCCAATGAGATCGCCAAGCCCCGATAGATCTGACCTAGCGGCCCGTGGGGTTCGACGCGCGCCCCGCGGCGCAGGAAAGCTTGCCCTACGCGCGAGGCGTTGAAGCGCCTGATGGCCCTGACCACGCCGGAGCGCCGCACGTCGACACCTGCGTGCACGCCTAGCCTGGCGACACCGTTGGCGACAGGCAGGCTCGAGAACGGCACCGGTTCGACGAAGCCGCCGTCGATCAACCAGCGTCCGCCGGCCTTCACCGGGGCGAAGAGGCCTGGCAGTGCGCAGCTGGCGCGCACGGCGTCGGCGATGTTGCCGGAATCGACGCGCACTAGCTCGCCAGTAGCGAGGTCGGTCGTGGCGATGACGAGCGGCACCTGCACGTCAGCGAAAGTGGCGCCGAGGAAGTACTTGCGGTCAAGCCAGTCGCGTAGGCGGCGGCCGTTGATCAGGGCGCCATGATGCAGACCGAAGTCGAGGCCCTGGCGCCAGACCTCCGCCATGTCCTGATCGCGCACGATGCGCTCCACCTCGAGGGCGTTGCCCGTGAGGGCGTAGAGCGCCGCGATGATGGCTCCGAACGACGTGCCGCCGAGCATGACGGGCGGCGCTCCGTTGGCGTCGAGCGCCTTGAGGACGCCGACGTGCACGAGGCCACGCGCCGTACCGCCCCCGAGGGCGACGGCTACGCGCATGCCCGCTGTCTCGAGCCGTTGCATGGGTCGATGTTACAACCGGCTACCGGCCTGGCGGCGGACGGGGGCGGAGCGAGCCCGATGGTAGACTCCCCGCGAGATGTCGGCTCTTTACCAACGGGCACGGCCGGTCACGTTCGACGAGGTCGTGGGGCAGGACCACGTCAAGGACGTCCTGACTTCCGCCATCAGGCGGGGGCGAGTCGGGCACGCTTACCTATTCTCTGGGCCGCGCGGGGTTGGTAAGACGACCAGCGCGAGACTCCTCGCTATGGCCGTCAACTGTGAGGCCCCCGCCGAGCAACGCCCGTGCGGTGTCTGCGAGTCGTGCCGCCTCGTCCAGGCCGGTTCGCACCCGGACGTCATCGAGCTTGACGCGGCTTCCAACAACTCCGTCGAGGACGTGCGCGACTTGCGCGAACACGCCATGCTCGCGAGCATGCGCGGCGGCACGCGCGTCTGGATCCTCGACGAGGCGCACATGCTCAGCAAAGCCGCAGCTAACGCCCTGCTCAAGACGCTCGAGGAACCGCCGCCAGGTCTGATGTTCATCCTCGCGACGACTGAACCGGAGCGCCTGCCGCCGACGGTGCTCTCGCGCTGCCAGCACTTCCGCTTCCGGCGCTTGACTGACGGCGAGATCGTCGGGAAACTCGCGCGGCTCGCGGAGGGCGCTGGCGTGGCCGCAGAGGCGCCCGCCCTCGACCTAGTGGCGCGCAGTGCGGACGGCGGCATGCGCGATGCAGAGTCGCTCCTCGATCGCCTCCTAGCCACCGGCGAGCCTGTGACGCTGCAACACACGGAGGACGCGCTCGGACTACCACCTCACGAGCGGCTGCTTGCCATGGCGGCAGCCTTGGCTACCGGCGACCTGACTGGTCTCCTCGAGCAGGCGGGCAGCCTCTACCGGGCGGGTTTCGCGCCGCGCACCCTCGCCGAGCAGTTGGCGCGCACCTTGCGGACGGCGCTGCACGCCCAACTAGCTGGCGAGTCGCAGCTCGCGCTCACGGACACGGAACTACTGCGACTACTCCACGCGCTCGATGACGAGCAGGAGCGCTTCATCAGGCACGACGACCTCTACTCACTCGAGGTCGCTCTCATCAAGGCGCGCAATGCGCTTAGCGGCAACGTGCCCGCCGCGTTCACAGCGCCGGCCGCCGCCACGCATGAAGCTCAGCAGACCGCGGCACCGAAGCGTGCGGAGCCCAAGAAGGTCGAGGGCCCGAGCGCGGCGCCCCGTGACGTCGGGGAGAGGGATAAGCCAGCGGAGCCAGCCGCCGAGGCGGCGCCCGCCGTCGAGGCGCCGCCCATGGCGGGCGCCCCGGCCGGCGCCTTCTCGTGGCATGCCGTGAGGAGCCGCGCCGACGTGCGCCTCAAGGCCTTCCTCGCCCCAGCACGCGTTGAGCAAGCAGACACGGTCATCCGCGTGATCTTCCCCGCAGAGAACGAGTTCCACCACAAGCAACTGCTCCAGCGCCTTGACGAGTTCACGAAGCTAGTGGCTGAGGTGGCTGGCCCCGGGTACGAGTTGGTCATCGACGGACCCGCAGGCAACGCGCGCGCCAAAGTCACGGGCGCCACTAGCGGTGGTGGTCCAAAAAAAGCCTGACGGGGCGGGCAGTTCCCGCTCCGCAAGCGAGCAAACCGGAAGGGCGAACCAGCGAGGCGGCCGCGTTCGACCCTGCGCCTCGCCGGCCGCGGCCAACCCCCGCCCCGGTAGCCCAAGCTCCGCAGCCTGCGCCGGCCACGCCCCCGCCAGCTGCGCGCCCAAGCGACGCTCCGGCCGAGGTCACGGACTTCATTCCGGAGGACGTCGACTCGTCATTCGGTGGCGCCACTGGGGACCTGTGGGCGGACGACGGGAGCGATGAACTCCCCGCGGTGGGTGGCGGAGCGCCGGTCGACGATGAGTCACCCGAGCTGGCGACGCCGAGCCAGTCAAGCACTCAGGTCCGCTCGAGCAGCCGCACAGCGCCTGCCGCGCGACCAGCGCCGAGCAGAGCCGGCGAGCGCCCACCGCGCGGCGGGAGCAAGCCACCCGCTATTCAGCCTGCGTTCGAGCCTAAGACCGTCAGTTCTGACACGCCGCAGGGCAAGGCGTTCGCGGAGTTGGTCGCGCTCTTCCCCGGCAAAGTCATCGAGGTCGTTCCGCTGCGCCAAGCTGCTGACACCGGGGACGAGAGCGACGCACAGAGCGCAACAGAAGCGGCCTTCGCTGACGGGTACGATGACCCAACCGGCGCCGAGTTGGACAACGACGACGCCTGAGAACCCAAGCCACTTGACTTATGCGCAGCACCTGACCACAGAGGAGCGAACGTGAACATCCAGAAGCTGATGAAAGAAGCCCAACGCGCCCAGCAGAAAGTGAACGAGGCGCAAGAGCGCCTGGCAAGCATGACCGTCGAGGGCTCGGCGGGCGCCGGCTTGGTGCGTGCAGAGGCAACGGGCGACGGCACCGTCACCAAGGTGCGCATCGATGCCAAGGTCGTCGACGCGTCAGACGTCGAGATGCTCGAAGACCTCGTCACGGCCGCCGTAAGCGACGCTCAGCGCAAGGCCAAGGAACTGCAGGAGAAGGAGATGGGCGCTGCCATGGGCGGCATGGGCGGCCTCGGGGGCATGCTCTGAGCCAGCAGAACACGCGGCGCCGGCGTAGTCACCTAAGCGCGGTAGTTGCATGAGCGTGCGCTTCCCAACGGCGCTCCTTACGCTCATCCGCGAGCTGGGGCGCCTGCCTGGCATCGGGCCGAAGAGCGCTCAGCGCCTGGCGTTCTACCTCTTCAACCGCCCTGAAGAGGAAGTGAGGGCGCTTGCCGCCGCCCTCGTAGAGGCTAAGACGGGCCTCGAGCGTTGCCCGCTCTGCTTCAACGTCATGAGCAGCGGGTCTGACTGCTGCGCCGTGTGCGCAGACACGCGCCGCGACCGCGCCCTCTTGTGCGTTGTCGAACAACCAGCTGACTTGCTTGCCATCGAGCGCTCAGGCGAGTACCAGGGCCTGTATCACGTGCTGCACGGCTCCCTCAGCCCCATGAACGGCATCGGACCTGAGCAACTGACCATCGCCGCCCTTCAACAGCGCCTAGCTGGCGTGCGCGAGGTCGTCCTCGCCACCTCGACCACCGTGGAAGGCGAGGCAACGGCGCACTACTTGGCGCGCCAACTCGGGTCCTCAGGCGTTGCGGTCAGCCGTATCGCGTACGGTCTTCCCGTAGGCGGGGACCTAGAGTACGCAGACGAGGTTACGCTAGGCCGCGCCATCAGTAACCGGCGCCCAGTCTGACCACGCCCTTGACCTCACGAGGAGCGTGCGTATAATGTGCCCGCTTCACGAAGGATAGGGGTTAGTAATCTTGTCGTCATCACCTGCCATGAAGCGACTCGTGATCGTCGAGTCGCCAACCAAGGCGCGCACAATCAAGCGCTTCCTGCCAGCCGACTACCAAGTAGAGGCCAGCATGGGCCACGTCAGGGACTTGCCGTCCAACGCGGCCGAGATTCCGGACAGCTACAAGGGCAACGAGTGGGCGCGACTTGGCGTCAACGTGGACGCTGGTTTCGAGCCCCTCTACGTCGTGTCTCCCAAGAAGAAGGCTGTGGTGAAGACGCTGCAGGCCGCCTTGAAGAGCGCAGACGAGGTCTACATCGCGACTGACGAGGATCGCGAGGGCGAGTCGATCGGCTGGCACCTGATCGAGTTGCTGCAGCCGAAGGTCCCAGTCAAGCGCATGGTCTTCCACGAGATCACTGAGCGCGCCATCCTAGACGCGCTCGAGAACACTCGCGAGATCGATTCGAACTTGGTCGAGGCGCAGGAGACGCGGCGGGTACTAGACCGCCTCGTCGGTTACGCCATCAGCCCGCTCCTGTGGCGCAAGATCGCGCCTAAGCTCAGCGCTGGGCGGGTGCAGAGCGTAGCCGTGCGGCTCCTCGTGATGCGTGAACGCGAGCGCATGGTGTTCGTGCCTGCCAGCTACTGGGACCTCAGCGCCAAGGTGGCCAAAGGCGGCGCCGGCTTCGAGGCGACACTGACGCACGTAGCCGGCGTGCGCGTGGCAAGCGGCCGCGATTACGACGCGGAGAGCGGCAAGCTGAAAGCGGAACTAAAACGCGGCACCGACGTCATCGAGTTGTCGGAGGTCGAGGCGCGGGGCCTCGCCGACGCGGCGCCGCGTGGCGCCTGGGGTGTAACCGGGCTCGAGGAGCGCGAGCAGAACCGCAGCCCGGCCGCGCCGTTCACCACCTCTACGCTGCAGCAGGAAGCGAGCCGCAAGCTCGGCTTGGCGGCCCGCGACACCATGCGCGTCGCGCAGAGCCTGTACGAGAACGGCTACATAACCTATATGCGTACCGACTCGACTAACCTCTCGCAAGAAGCGCTCGTCGCGACGCGCGAGGCCATCGAGCGGCGCTACGGAGAGTCGTTCCTCAGCCAGGGCACGAGGAAGCACAAGGGCCCTGCCCGCAACGCGCAGGAAGCTCACGAGGCCATCCGCCCGGCAGGCACCGAGATGCGCACCGCCGATGAGCACGGCCTCAAGGGCCTCGAGGCGTCGGTTTACGACCTGGTGTGGAAGCGCACTGTCGCCTCGCAGATGGCGGACGCGCGCATCAAGTTCGTGACGGCGCGCATCATGGTCACGCAAGCAGATCAACCTGAGCTGGCGTTCAGGGCGAGCGGCCGCACGGTCCTCTTCCCCGGCTTCTTCCGCGCCTACGTGGAGGGCAGCGACGACCCAGATGCCGCCCTCGACGACCGCGATCAGCCGCTACCCACCCTCGCGAGCGGCGATGAACTCAGCTGCTCGAGCGTCACGGCGGAAGGTCACGAGACCAAGCCTCCTTCGCGCTACACGGACGCGTCGCTCGTCAAGCTGCTCGAGGCGGAGGGCATCGGGCGGCCGAGCACTTACGCGAGCATCATCGACACCATCCAGGCTCGAGGGTACGCGCGGAAGCAAGGTCAGCAGCTCGTCCCTACCTTCACGGCGTTCGCCACTAACAACTTGCTCGAGAAGCAGTTCAGGCAGCTCGTCGACACGGAGTTCACGGCGCAGATGGAGCGCGTGCTAGACGACATCGCTTCTGGCGCGCGCGCTTCCGGCACCTACTTGCGCGACTTCTACCTCGGCGACCACGGCATCTTGCGCCTCGTGGACGACGCGCTCGAGGTCATCGATGCACGGCAGATCTCCACCGTCGAGAACGAGGCGTGGGCGCCTTACATCGTTCGTGTCGGGCGTTATGGCCCGTACGTCGAGGGTCCGCTCGACGGTGAGGTCAAGACGACTTCGCTGCCGCGGGACGTCGCGCCTGGCGACCTGACGAAGGCGGAGCTCGAGCAGTACCTCGTCGAGGGCAACATGGGCGACGTCGTCGTCGCGACCGAACCTATAAGCGACGAGCCCATCTACCTGAAGCGCGGGCCGTTCGGTCCGTACCTGCAGTTGGGCGAGGCGGGCGAGGCTGGAGCCAAGCCGAAGCGCGTCTCGTTGCCGCCAGGCGTAGCCCCGCACGACGTGAACGCCGAGTTGGCGCTCAAGCTCATCGAACTCCCGATGAAGCTGGGCGAGCACCCCGACGACGCGAAGCCGGTCGAGGTCGGCATCGGACGCTACGGCCCGTACGTGAAGCACGGCAGCGTCTACGCCTCGATCCCTAAGGCCGAGTTCCTGCTCGACGTCGGGCTCGAGCGCGCCCTCGAGCTCCTCTCTCAGAAGAAGCGCCGTGGCACGGCGCCCATCAAGGAGCTGGGTGCCGACCCGCGCACGGGCGACCCGATCGAACTGTACGAGGGGCGCTTCGGACCGTACGTCAAACGCGGCAGCGTGAACGCCTCCCTGCCACGCGACCTGAGCGTCGACGACCTCTCGCTCGAACAAGCTAGCGACCTCCTTGACGCGCGTGAGGCAGCAGGCGGCGGCACGCGGGGCGGCCGCGGCGCCAAGGCGGCGAGCACCAAGGCGAAGGCTGGCACCAAGGCCAAAGCAGGCGCCAAGGCCAAAGCACCCACCAAGGCCAAGAAGGCCACGAAGGCCAAGGCCCGCACCAAACCAGCGAGGCCGACCGGCCCGAAGGCAACGAACGAGCAACTAGCTGCGCACCTGGGCGAACTCGAGCCGGACGACGCGGCCGTCGTGCGCCTCACGCTCGGCGCGGGCGCCCCTGCCATCAGCGTCGAAGCAGCCGCTGCGCAACTCGGGATCGACGCGGCCGACGCCGCCGCGCGCAACAAGCGCGGGCTCTTCAAACTGCGCATGAGTTACGGCAGGCAACGCAAGCAGGCTGGAGAGGGTTGAGCAAAGCCGCCCCAGGCAGGGCGCTCAACCTACCTGCTCTTGCCAGTTCGGCTGCAGGTGCGGCCATCGCCGTGCCTGGCGGGCCGTTCGCGGTGCAACGGCTGCTCGCGCCTCACGAGCTAGACGGCAGCGAGGAGCGTTGGGTGCTCGTGCTGAGCGGCGAGGTCATCGTCGACCTCGCCCTTGGAGCGTTCCGCGTGCTACGCCACGGTGACGCGCTCGCGTTCCCCGTCGGGGTGACGGCCACCCTGCGGAGCGTGTCAGCCCCGGCGGTCGTGGTGTGGCACCAAGGGCGCTAGACTTGAGGAGTGAAACGCTACACCGTTAGCGACGGGCTAGTCATCAAGCGGCAGGCGCTGCCGTCTGGAGACATCGTCGTGACGCTCCTCGGTCGGCAGGGCAAGTGGCGCGCCGTTGCGCGCAAGGGCACCCTGCCGGGCGGCAACCTTGGCAGGCTCTCGCTCTTCCACGACGTCACCGTCCAGTACTACCGGCGCCAGGAGGAGGACCTAGCGCTCCTCACACAAGTCCAGCTGAACGGGGCGCTCGCTGGCCTCAGTATGACGACCGTCTACCCTTACGCGCACCTCCTGTCTGAACTAGCTGACGCGCTAACCGTCGACCTGCACCTCGAAGCGAGGGTTTACGACTACTTGACCTCCGCCCTGCGGGGGTTAGCGCGGCACGACGATCCAGACCTCGTTGCCCTCCTCTACGCCTGGCGGCTCCTTGACGTTGCGGGACTGGCGCCGCGCGTGCAGGCGTGTGTTTCCTGCGGTGCGCCGGAGCCGTTCGTCGCCTTCGACCTCCAGGCAGGCGGCCTCACGTGCGACGCCTGCCGCAGTGGCCACGCGCTGGCCCCGCAGGCCGTTACGGAGTTGCGGCTCTTGGTGGCGGGCAGCATGTCGGCGGCGTTGGCGAACGCTTACCACCACCGCGAGCAGCTTTGGCGCATGCTGGAAGCGTACGTGGCTTACCACGTGCGTGACCTACGCAGCTTCGCAGCGGCGCGTGAGCAACTGGCCGCATCGCATGCTGGTTGAGCTCCTGGCCGCACTCGCGGTTGGCTACCTGGTCGGTTCGGTGCCGACCGCCGCCTGGATCGCACGGGCGCGGGGCAAGGACGTGTTCAGCTTGGGGTCAGGCAACATGGGCGCCATGAACACCGCGCGCAACCTGACGCTCGGCTTGGGCGTACTGGTGCTCGCGCTTGACGTCGCCAAGGGTGCGCTCGCCACCTACCTCGGGCTCTTCATAGCGGCGGCCTCAGCCGCCAACACGCCTGGCGTCGAAGCGCCCGCGCTAGCAGCGCCGTTGGTGGCAGGCTTCGGCGCCGTCCTGGGGCACGCCTTCTCGATGTTCGTCGGCTTCAGGGGCGGCAAGGCGCTAGCCACCACGCTAGGCGTGTCGTTGCCGCTCTACCCGCAGGTCGGGCTGGCCGCGCTCATCCTGATCGTGGCGCTCTACCTCATCGTGAGGCGCGCGGGCCTCGCCGCGATCATCACCATGCTGGCGTACCCGTTCCTCGCCCTGCTGACGCTCGACCGCAGCGGTTGGCCGCGCGAGGATAGCTTCGCCGTGGTGACCGGGGTGCTGCCTATCGTGGCCATCGTGCTCCTGAAGCACTTGTTGGCCTGGCGCAACGCGCCCAAGGCCAAGGCTAGTGATGTCACTGCCAGTGAAGCCGGTTCTCCACAGCGCCGCCAGTGAGCAAGTCGCGCATCTCACCCACCAAGAAGAGGCTGCCCGCCACCACGATGGTGTCGCCAGGCTGAGTGAGTTCTCGTGCGGCCCGCAGCGCGCTGGCCGGATCGGAGCTTACCGAGGCGCCAGGTACCAACGCGGCAAGCGCGCTTGGCTCCATCGCGCGTGGGCTGCGCGCCGCACGCGTGACGACCACGCGTTCTGCTAGGGGGGCGAGCAGGTGGGTGACGCCAGCCACGTCCTTGTCTGCCGACGCGCCGAAGACGAGCAGCGCCACGCCACCGGTCAGCTCACCGATGGCGGCGGCAAGCGCGGTGGCGGCGGCGGGGTTATGCGCGCCGTCCAGGACGACCCTGCGGTCGTTCCACGAGAACGACTCGAGCCGCCCGGGCCAACTCGCAGCCGCCACTCCTGCCAAGGCCGCCTGCAGCGGCACTCCAAGGGCGGTCGCCGCCTCCAACGCCAAGGCAAGGTTCGCTACTTGGTGACGGCCGACGAGCGGCGAGGAGACTCTAACGCCGTCGCATTCGGCCCCTGGGTGGCGCCAGGTGAACGAGGTCCCTTCCCATGCGACGTCGACCTCCGAGCCCCAGAAATCACCGCCGTACTGGCTGAGGGGCGCTCCGAGCTCGGCCGCCTGCCGCGCGATCACCGCGGCGGGCCCGGCCTCGCAGACGCCGGATAGCACGGGCACGAGTGGGCGCATGATGCCGGCTTTCTCTAGGGCGATCAGCTCCAAGGTATGGCCGAGGACGGCCGTGTGATCGAGCGCCACCGACGTGATCACGCTCAGGGCGGGCTCGACCGCGTTCGTGGCGTCCAGGCGCCCCCCGAGTCCAACCTCGAGCACGGCAGTGCTCACCCCAGCTTCGGCGAAGCGCAGCAGGGCGACAGCGGTGATGACCTCGAAGAAGGTGTTCCCGTTACGCTCCGCAGCCGGCCGCGCCCGCCCGACGAGTTCGTCCAGCGCGGCGTCTGGCGTCGCCACGCCCGCGACTCGCACGCGCTCGCCGACGTGCTGCAGGTGAGGGCTCGTGTACAGGCCCGCCACCTCACCGCCCTCCGCCAGGCAGGCGGCAAGCGCGCGCGCAGCGCTCCCCTTACCGTTAGTTCCTGCCACCAGCACGTTGCGCACGCCCACCTGCGGTGAACCTAGGTCCGCGAGGAGTGCCTTCATTGACCCCAAGCCCGGCTTGATCCCGAAGCGTTGCAGGGCGAAGAGCCAGTCGAGGTGCGGAGTGGCCTCGACTTCAGGTGCGCTCATCGCACTCCTGCAACAGCCTGAGGTCTGGGTCGCCGGCGGCTGAGTGGTGACCCTCCACGAGGGCGACGACGCGCGCAGACGACCCCGCGTCTCTCAACAGTTCGGCGCCGTACGTCGCGTGGTGCGCGCGCGCCTGGCGCGCACCGGCCAGGCCACGCAGCCGCGGCGCACTACGCGCGGCACCCGCGTGCGGCAAGAGGTGGGTGAGGACGCGCCACAACGCGCCCTGCGGGGTCCCAAGCTTGCCCACGTCGTGAAGCAAGGCCGCGGCGATCAGCTCGGAGGTAGCCCGCGGCCTGCGCCGCAGCAGGCGCCGTGCCACCTCGACACCGTGAGCCCGCTCCTGTGCAGGCAGGCTCACGAACAGCGCGAACTCTCGGCTAGTAAGGTAAGCGCTCGCCCAAGCGTCATCCGGCCGCGCCAACGCAGGCACCGCCGCCAGCAAGGTGCGGTGTGCGGCGTTCAAGTACCAGACGGTGGGCTTGAGGCGCATACTCGGGCAAGTCTACGACTCCCGTCTTGGCCAAGGCGGTATGCTGGCGCCGTTCCCGCCACGGCGGCCACAGGAGTGAATGGTGCAATCCCGTCCCGCCCGCAACCCACGTCAGATCGTCAACTTACTCTTGCTGCTGGCGCTACTAACTGGGTTCGCGTTCGCCCAAGAACCCGCCGACGTCGCGACACCGAACGAAACTCCAGGCGCCACCGCGCAAGGGTCTCCAACACCGATGACTTCCGCGGACGCCGTGCCAGCAGAGGCGGACGCCGCCGTCAAGGCGTGGCTCGCGCGACCTGCCGCCTCCCTTGATTACCTGATCGGCCTCGACCCTGCGCAACTATGTCGGGAACTACCCGCGATAGTCGTCAACCCCGGACCCGTGCCAGGCACGGAAGTGCGCGTCGAGGACCGCATCGAGCATCCAAGCGCCGACCCCGACGTTAGGCGCTTCACGTACGCAGCCGTCAGGCCAGGGAACCAGCTCGACGTCGTAGAAGTCGTCATGCAGCGGAGCGGCGGCACGTGGACGCCCTCGTACGTCGGCTTCCTCAACCAGAACCAACCGACTGGTGTGCGCGCGTGGCTGCAGACGCCAGCGGCTGGCTGGGTGTTCGTCGCCTTCTCGCTACTCGTGCTGCTCGCGCTCCTCCGCCCCGGTTCACCTATTCGCCGCTGGTTGGTAGCGGGTATGGCCGCCATCAAGGAGCACCGGCGCCTGGTCGCCGTCACGCTGATCGGCCTCTACGCCCTCTTCGCGTTGGGCGCCTACGTCGGAACGACCCTGCCTGCGGAATGCGAGCAGGCGGTGCTAGACGTCATCAACGCCGCCATCGGCAGCGTCGGGGCAACGCAGGCGTACGGCAGCGGTAACGTCGTGCGCGCCGCGGCCACCACCTACTTCCAGAACTTCGGGGTGGTAACCACTTCCGTTACCTTCCCGCTTGCCGCCCTCTTCGGCGTGCCAGCCTACTTGTTCGCGGCGGCGTCCTTCTTCACGCAGGGCGTGCCGTTCGGCCTGCTCGCTTCTGGCGGGCCGTTCTACATCCTCTTGCTGCTCATCCTCTTGGTGCTCGAACTGACGTCCTACTTCCTGGTCGTGGCTGGCGGCGGCATGCTGCTCGCCACCGTCGTCAGGCGCGGAGCGCCAGGTAAGTTCGTGCGCGGCTTCCGCAAGTTACTGCTCATGCTGCCCATCGCAGGCGTCTTGCTGCTCGTTGGCGCTTGGTACGAGGCGCTGATAATCATCCTCGGCCTGGCTTAGGCGTCCTCAGCCTGCTCCCACACGCGCCGGATGGCTGGCGCGACGTCAAGGAGCGACTTGGCAGCGACGAAGGCCGCTGCGCCGCGTCCACTGACCAGCAGCGGCACCTTGTTGAGGGTGTGTTGGCCAGACGAGACGTCCTCGAGGTTGCCGTGGTCGGAAGTGACCACCACCGTCACGTCGGCGCCGAAGATGCGGCTGAGGAGCCCGTCGACTAGACCGAGGAGTTTGACGGCCCCCTCGAAATCCCTAGCGTGTCCGAGGGCATCGGTTGGCCATACGTCGAAGAACACGAACGACGCGGAGTGCGCTAGCCGCATCAGCGCGGCGGCGGTTCCGGCCACGCCTTGCGGAGGCAGGTCTGGACTGAGGCGCACGAGCCGCGCACCGTCGATGTCCGGACCGACGGCGAGGCCGGCGCGGTACGCGTCGAGGTCGCGAAGTTCAGTGCCGGCAGCCGTGGCAGCCACGACCGGTGCGTTAGGCCGGTAGCGCCTGCCGCCCATGGCAGCGAAGTACTGGGGCGGGTAGGCGTTCGCCAGCACCGCGCCATGCAGCTCCTTGGCGCGGTCGAAGAGCGTACCTTGCGCGATGACGGCCTTGAGGGTCGGGCCGGGCCACGGTCCGTAGTGACGACCCATCGCCGCCGCCCCGTTGACGCCTGTGAGGAGCGTCGTCTGCCCGGTCGCCGACTGCGGCAGGCCGTCCACTCCAAGGGTGGCGTCGAGTTGGCGGAACACGAGGTCGGGTTTCGTGACGTCTGGGAGCTCACGTGTTAGGCGCCCACCCAGAAGCTCCGTGAGGTACGGCATCGTTGCGCTGGCGAGCGGGTTGGTCACTGGGTCGTTAGCGCCTAGGCCAACGCCGTCAAGGAACACGAAGATCACGCTGGCGCTCGCCTTCATGCGCCAGCACCACCCTCTGGCACGGGGCGCGCGCTGAGCGTTAGCTCACCCCCATGGCGTCCCGCACGCGCCGCATGGTGCCGTCAGCGATCGCGCGCGCCTTCTCGGCACCACCGGTTAGCAGCGCTTCTAGCTGCGCGCGGTCGTTCATGTACTCGTGGTAGCGCGCCTGGATGGGCTCGAGGGTAGAGACGATCACCTCCACCACGGCCTTCTTGAGGTGCCCATAGCCTGCGCCGTCGAACTCGGCTTCGATGTCCTCAGCTGACTTCTTTGTCAGCACCTGGTAGATGGCGAGGAGGTTGCGTACGCCGGGCGAGGCGTGCTCGAAGCGCAGTTCGCGCCCAGAGTCTGTGACAGCGCTCATCACGGCCTTCTTGACCGTCGCGGGGTCGTCCAGGAGGTTGATGGCGTGGCCGGGCCTGTGAACGGCGAGGCTCTTCGACATCTTTACGGTCGGCTCGTCGAGGCCCATCACGCGCGCGCCAACGGTGGGGATCTGCGCTTTCGGCACGACGAAGACGTCGCCGAAGAGGTTGTTGAAGCGCTGCGCGACGTCGCGAGTCAGTTCGATGTGCTGAACCTGGTCCTCGCCGACGGGCACCGTCACGGTGTCGTACAGGAGGATATCGGCCGCCATCAGCACTGGGTAGTCGAGTAGGCCCGTCCCGACGCTCTCGCGCCCCTCCGACTTCGACTTGAACTGCGTCATGCGGTAGAGCCAACCGAGCGGCGTTACGCAGTTGAGGAGCCACGTCAGCTCGCTGTGTTCGCGCACGGCGGACTGCACGAAGACCACGTTGCTCTCCGGCTCGATCCCGACCGCGAAGTAGATGGCGGCGGCGCTGCGCACCTGTTCGCGCAGGCGTGCCGGCTCGACCTCCTCCGGGACGGTGAGGGCGTGCAGGTCGACGACGCAGAAGATGCTGTCGCGTTCGTGCTGCTGCGCCACCCACTGCTGCAGCGCTCCCACGTAGTTGCCTAGGTGAAGGGAGCCGGTGGGTTGCACGCCTGAGAAGACGCGCGGCTTGGCAGCGGGGGGAGTTTTGCTCATAAGGGCCAAGTATACGGGGCCGCCCGGCGGCGGGGGCAGCGGCGCTGGCCAGGGCCGACGGCCAGCGTGCGCGCCGTCACCGGACGCGGAGCACGTAGAGGGCAAGGCCTGGAAGTTGCATGCCTCCAGCCGCATCGGTTGGAACGGCCTCACCGCCGACGAGGTCGACCGCGTCAACCTCGGGTAGTTCCCCTTGCGCGAAGGTAACGGCGCGGGTGCCTAGGTTAGCCATGACGATCAAGCGCTCCCCGCCTGCCGCCAGGCGCTCGACGGCGAGCACGGCGCGCGAAGGGGTCTGCAGTACGCGCCACTCGCTCGAGCGCAGCGCCGGGCTGGCGTTGCGCAGCGCCAGCAGCCGGCGGTAGTGATTGAGGAGCGACCCTGGGTCTGCCGCCTGCTCCGCCACGCTGACGCCGGTCAGGGCGGCGCCTGGGTCGGTCCACGGCTGGGCCGCGCTGAAGCCGAAGGTACCGTCCGCGGCCTCCGCCTCCCAGCGCATCGGGGTGCGCTTCTCGACGTCGAACGCTCCGGGACCGTCAGGCATGCCGATCTCCTCACCGTAGTAGAGGAACGGCGTCCCTGGCAGGGTGAGGAGGAGGCCAGCCGCTAGTTTCAGGCGCGCCTCGTCTCGCCGTGGTAGCGACAGCCTGGTGGCGTGCCGCGTCTGATCGTGGTTGGAGAGGAAGGTCCCGCGCACGGCGCCAGCCGGGTAGAGCGCCTGCTCCTGCTCCAGCGTGAACGCCAGGTCGGCCGCGCTGCGGGACTGCAGGGCGGCGAGCACGACCTTCCAGAGCGGGTAGTCGAACGACATGTCGAGGCCTGACTCCTCGTGGTAGCGCACGATGGCCGGCATCTCCGTCCACGTCTCCCCGACCAGGAAGGCGTGTGGCGCAACCTCGTGAAGGAAGGCCTCGAACTCGCCCACCCAGGCGTAGGTTGCCGGCGTGTTCGAGATCTGCCCGTCCGCGCCCTCGATGAGGTGCTGGATGGCGTCGACGCGGAACCCGTCGACCCCAAGCTCGAGCCAGAAGTACGCCGCGCGCTGCAACTCTTCGGTGACGGCGGAGTAGGCCAGGTTCAGGTCCGGCATGCGCTCCGAGAAGAGCCCGAGGTAACTCGTGCCCGCACCCGTTGCGTGCCAGGCGCTCCCGCCACGCGTCCCGCGGATGGGCGCCGGATCGGCCTCGAAACGGTAGAAGTCGCGGTAGGCCGGGTCGCCAGCTGCTGCGGCGATGAACCATGGGTGTTGTGACGAGCTGTGGTTCGGGACGAAGTCGAGGATCACCCGGATGCCGAGGGCGTGTGCCTCCCCGATCAAAGTGCGTAGGTCCTCCGCCGTGCCGTAGTCCGGGTTTACGGCGAGGTAATCGGTGACGTCGTAGCCGTGGTAGCTCGGGCTTGGGTACGTCGGCATCAGCCACAGTCCGCCTACTCCGAGGTCGGCCAGGTATGGCAGGCGCTGGGTAACACCGCGAAGATCACCAACCCCGTCGGCGTCTGAGTCCTGGAACGAGCGCACGAACACCTCGTACCAGACGACCTCGTTCCACGGCAGCGTGCCGGCTGGCATGGCAGGTGCCTGGAGGGGCACGCCCGCTATGGCCTGACCGATCAGCGTGCCAGTAAGGGCTAGGCCCAAGGCCAACCCGCGACCTCGGCGCTGCGCCCGGTTCACGGGTAGGTCTTGCCTACCCAGGCGAAGGGGTTGCTCGCCTCGCCCCGCACGCGCATCTCCCAATGGAGGTGCGGGCCAGTCGAGAGCCCGGTAGTTCCGACGAAGCCGATGACGTCGCCGCGGTGCACTTGCTGGCCAACAACGGCGTCGACTTGCCACATGTGAAAGTAGTGGCTGATGAGGCCGTCACCGTGGTCGATCGCCACCCACCCGCCCTTGATGGGGTACGCGCCAGCCACCACTACGACGCCGTCGTTGGTCGCGTGGATGGGCGTGCCTTGCGGAGCGGCGAGGTCGAGGCCGTAGTGGAAGGAGGCGGGACCGCCCTGTTCGTAGCGTCTGGCGTCCCCAAAGCCACTGGTAGACACGCCCTCGATCGGCATGATGAACGGTGCGGTCCATAGCGGGTCCGGGTTGGCGCCAGCCAGGATGCGCGCGCTGGTCTCGGCCTCTAGCTTACGGCCCTCTGGGGTGATCACCGAGAGTGTGGCCGCCGACAACCTGAGTTGCTCAACCGCGACGGGTAGCGGCTCGAGCACTATCGGCGTGGTCACGTCGTAACGCCTAGCGAACTCGTCTACCACCGTGAGGTGCGCTTCGATGGTGCTGTCGTCGACCGTCATCGGGCTGGCGAGCATGCCGCGGTAGGCCGTGCCTTCCTGACGTAGCGGGATGGCGGCACCGTTCACTTGCAGGCTGATGTCCGTCACCTTGGCGTTGGTGACGGGGTCGGCGTCTGCCGCAGGCAGCGCTAGGACGTGCAGGCCGATCGGGTCTCCCGAAGTGACGACCTCGGCGACTTGCAGCACGGGTTCGAGAGCGGGCACCCCTACGATCAGAGACTCGTGCAGCGTCTCGTTGCCAGCGCCGTCGACTGCGCTCAGGCTCGCGAGCTGGGCGCCAGCTAGCGCTGGCACCGTGAAGGTGGCGTCTTGCTCTATGAGTTCGTGGCGCTCGCCGCCGTACTCGAGGGTGTAGGTTACCGGCTCGTCGGCGCTAACGAACAAGCCGAGGGGCGCCCCGACCGCCAAGCGGGCTGGCGCCTCGACGTAAAGCTGCGGAGGCGTGCTGTCGCGCAGCGCGGCCGAGACCGTGAGAGTGACGAGAGCAGCGGTGAGAACGAGTAGCGCAACGATGGCGTAACGACGTGGTCTGCGCATCAAGTCGCTTGGCTAGTGACGAACGGAAGGTTCCTGAGCCGGTGGTTGACGTCTAGGCCGAAGCCGTACACGAAGGCGTCCTCGATGACGAAGCCAACGTAGTCGATGGGCACTTCGACCTTGCGCCGCGACGGTTTGCTGAGCAGCGTGGCGACCTTCACCGAGGCCGGGCTCCTCCCCCTCAAGTACGACAACAGGTACTGCATGGTGAGGCCCGTATCCACGATGTCTTCCACGAGCACGACGTGACGGCCCTTGAGGCTCTGCTCGAGGTCCTTGACGAGGCGCACCTCGCCGCTAGACTCCGTTCTCGAGCCGTACGAAGACACGGACAGGAAATCGAGCGTGAGGGGCCTGTCGATGGCGCGCACGAGGTCGGCCATGAAGATGAAAGCGCCGTTCAGGACGCAGATCAGGTGTAGGTCGCCGTCGGGGTAGTCGGCGGTGATCTGCTTGCCAAGCTCGGCGACGCGCGCGGCGATGGTGGCCTGGTCGATATGAACGGTGCCACTGCCTTCACGGAAGATGCTTTCAGCTACTTGGGTGTTCGGATCAGGCGGTTGCACGCTCGGGTACTCCATCGGCGCCGACCTTGCGGGCGCACGCCCTGAATGTTTTGGCCCAGTGGGCCGCGGCACGGTCGCTGACGCTACTCGCGCCGCTCGTCGTGATTATACCCAAGGGCGTTGAGTTCCTTCGCCGACAGCTCGCGGAACCCGCCGCTGGCGAGGTCGCCAAGTTTGAGGCTGCCAACGCGAATTCGCACCAGGCGCTCCACTGTATAGCCGACGGCCTTGAAGAGCCGCCTTACCTCACGTTTGCGCCCCTCCGTTAGGACGACCACGGCGCCGCCCGGCGTTGGCCGCGCACTGCGTACGGCGGCGGGCCCGTCTTCGAGGTCGACGCCTGCTAGGAGGCGCTTAAGGGTCGGGCCGTCGACGCGGCCCTGCTTCGTCCAGACGCGGTACTCCTTCTCGAGCTCGAAGCGCGGGTGAGTGAGCTTGAGGGTGAGGTCACCGTCGGTAGTCAGGAGCAGGAGGCCCTCCGAGCCGCGGTCGAGGCGTCCGACGGAGTGCAGGCCAGGTGTCGGCGGCAGCAACTCGAAGACGGTGGATCTGCCGCGTTCGTCATGCGCGGTGGTCACGTAACCGATCGGCTTGTTGAGCACGTAGGTCACGTGCTCCTCGCTGACGTGGACTTGCTTGCCGTCGACGCGCACGTCGTCGCCTGGCATGGCGCGGTCGCCGAGTTGCGCCAACTTGCCGTTGATCTTGACGCGCCGCGCCGTGATCAGTTCCTCAGCCGCACGGCGGCTAGCGATGCCTGCGCGTGCGATGAGGCGCTGCACGCGCTCACCAGGTAGGTTGCTCTCCGCCTGCGGTTTTGGCGCCGACGGTTTACGCGCCCTCGCTGGCATGCCGCCGCGCAGTTGCCCGCCCTTGGTTGGTGGAGCGCTCGCCCGCTTGCCAGCCGCTGACTTGGCATCTGCTGGTCGGCCCGTGGCCGGTCGGCCCTTGGCAGGCTTGCCGCGGGAGGGTTTACCACCCGCTGGCTTGGACGCAGTCGGTTTGGGCGAGGAAGGCCTTGAAGCGGCTGGCCTGCGTGGTGCTGGCTTACGTTTAGGGGGGCGGTCGGCGCTCATCTGCACCCATGATAGGAGATGGCGCCGCGAGCGCGCGTGTTGGCCGTTCACGGGCGCCGCAACGTGGGTAGCATGCGGCATGACTGGTAGCCGAACGAACGCCCTCGACAACACCATCAAGACCCTGATCGAGGACGTCATCCCTTTCAACCATCACCTTGGGCTCAAGGTCGCGAACATCGACCGCGCCGCTGGCAGCGTCACGCTCACCCTTGCGGTCCGCGACGAGCACATCGGCAACGTCGTGCGGCGCATGCCACATGGGGGGCTCATCGCCGCCCTGGTAGACGGCGCTTCCGGAGCGGCGGCCGCCCTCACGCTCGACGACTTGAGTCACGCCCCGACCGTGGCGACCATCGACATGCGCGTCGACTTCCTTAGACCCGGTCGCGGCGCCGAGTTGAAGGCCGTGGCGACGGTCATGCGCAGTGGCCGCAGCGTCATCGTCGTGCGCGCAGAGGTCTTCGACGCCGACGGCTCCCTCGTGGCGATCGGGTCGAGCGCGTTCACCGTAGAACGCGGCCCGCGCGACGAGTGATACCGTCGTCAGCATGATTCACCCCATTCTCGATCGCTACGCGAAACTGCTCGTGGAGTACTGCCTAGACCTCAGGCCGAAGGACAACGTCCTGCTGCAGGTCGAGGTGGGTGCGTTACCTATGGCGCGTGCGCTCACGCGTCAAGCGCTCGCCGCTGGCGCTGAACCGCACTTGAGGTTGAGTTACCCGGAGCAGACCGCCGACTTGCTCGAACTCGCGTCTGACGACCTGCTCGCGTCACAGCCACTGGTTCAACTCGACGAGATCAAGCGGATGGACGCCTACGCCCGCATCTCCGCCCCGACGAACTCACACCATCTGCAGGACGCAGCTCCGGAGCGGCTGGCAGCGCTCGGGAAGCGCCTGAAGGAAGTCACGCGCCACCGCGTCACGCGCACGCGCTGGGTCGGCACGCTCTACCCCACCCCGGCCGCCGCTCAGGCGGCAGGCATGAGCACGGACGACTACGAGCGGTTCGTGTACGGCGCCATGTTCCTCCACGATCCCGAGCCGGCCGCGCGCTGGCGCGAACTCGGCCAGGCGCAGCAAGGCTGGGCCGATCGCCTCGCTCAAGCAGACGAGGTGAGGATCCAAGGTCCAGGCACTGACCTGCGCTTGAGGGTCAAGGGGCGCACGTGGACGAACTCCGACGGTAAGCGCAACATGCCGTCAGGCGAAGTGTTCACGGGCCCGCTCGAGGACTCGGCTGAGGGGGTCATCCACTTCGCCATCCCGTCCAGCGTGGCAGGCACGGTGGTAGAGGGCGTTACGTTGCGCTTCGAGGCAGGCAAGGTCGTCGAGGCGACGGCAAGGCAAGGCCAGAAGGTGCTCGACCAGCAACTGAACACGGACGGCGGCTCGCGCTTCCTTGGGGAGCTCGGCATCGGCACTAACCCACACATCACGGTGCCGACCATGCAGACGTTGTTCGACGAGAAGATCCTGGGCACCATCCACCTCGCGCTCGGTTCCTCGTACCCCGAGACGGGCGGGCGCAACGAGAGCAGCATTCACTGGGACCTGGTCTGCGACTTGCGCGAGGAAGGCACCGTCACCCTCGACGGCGAGCCGTTCCTAGTTGGCGGCAAGCTCCTGACCTGAGCCCAACACGCGCGGAGCGGCGTCCTCGCGCGCCGGCACTTGCGCGGGACGGCGGCGCTAGGTATTCTTCTAACCCGTTGAGCGCGTGCCGAAGTGGCGGAATCGGTAGACGCGTACGATTCAGGGTCGTATGTCCGAGAGGATGTGTGGGTTCAAGTCCCACCTTCGGCACCAGATGGAACGGCTCAGCGGCAACAAGGCAACGAAGCGAGCCCCGGGAGTCAGTCTCGGGGCTCGCTTCTGCTATGGCGATACGTGTGGTGGGCGCGAGGCGCTCCGCCTAGCCGCCCGCCAACTGCTCGAGGCTGCCGAGTTGGCGCAGCACGCGCACGACCTCGGATAGAAGCGCCAGGCGGTTGCGCCGCACGTCGGCGTCGTCCGCCAGCACGAGTACGCCGTCTAGGAAGGCGTCAAGCGGCGCCTTGATGCTGACGACCTCGGCAACGTGCGGCTCGAGGCCCGTAAGGCTGCGCGGGGCCGGGTCGCGTAGGTCCCACCCAGGGAGTTGTTGCTTGGTGAGGGCCAACAACTCGTGAACGCCGCGTTGGGCGGCAGGCAACGCGTCGAGGAGCGGTTGCTCGACCGCTTCGCTGAAGAGCGCGGGCCTGACGTCCGCGCCTAGCGCGCGGGTTGGGCGGTCGAAAGCGTGACCGTCGATGGGTTGGCCGCTGCTCTTGGAGAGGTTCGCGGCCCGCTTGTAGAGGGCCATCAGGTCCGTCATCTCGGGCAGGGCAAGCAGGGCAGTGAGCAGTTCCACGCGGCGGGCTGCCCCGACCACCGTCACTGAACCAAGGATGGCCGCGCGCACCGCGTTGACGGGGGCTCCGTTCTCGACGAGTAGCGAGGCGACGCGGTCCCAGATGAACTCGACGACCGCCTCTTGCGTATCGGTGGTAACAGTCACTAGGCCGTTGGCGTACGCTGCGGCCCCCGCCTCGACGAGGGTAGTGACGGGCAGCATCCAGCCGCTAGCCGCCAGTACTCGCGCCACGGCAAGGCCGTCGCGGCGCAACGCGAAGGGGTCGGCCGACCCGGATGGACGCTTGCCTAGCGCGAAGAAGCCAACCAACTTGTCGACGCGATCGGCTAGCGCCAGCACGGCGCCAGCCGCGGTGGCAGGCACGGCGTCTTCATGCGTTTTGGGGCTGACGCCGCCAAGCAGGGCATCTGCCGTGGCCTGAGGCAATCCCTCCGCCAGCGCGTAAGCGCGGGCCATCACGCCCTCTAGTTCCGGAAACTCGAAGATCATCTCGGTGGCAAGGTCGGCGCGGAAGATCGGCAGCGCCTGCTTGGCCGCGTCCGCTTCGCTCTGCGGCAAGGCAAGGGCGTCAAGGAGGAGCCCGACCGTCTCACCTACGCGGGCGGTCTTGTCTGCCATGCTCCCGAGTTCCTTCTGGAACGCGATGCCGCTGAGACCCCACGCGTGCTGCGAGAGGCTCTTGCGCAAGTCAGAGCGCCAGAAGAAGCGCGCGTCGTATAGCCGGCCGGCGAGGACTTGCTCGTAGCCCTTGCGCACTACTTGTTCGTCAGCCACCTTGTTGTTGGACACGCCAACGAAGGCGGAGGCCAAGCGGCCGCCCGGCGCCCGCGTCGGGAAGAAGCGTTGGTGCTTGACCATCACGGTCGCAAGCACTTCCTCCGGCAACTCCAGGTAGCCCGAGGCGAACTCCCCTAGGATCCCGAACGGGCTCTCGACCAGATCGGTGACCTCGTCAAGGAGGGCGCTGTCGTGCTCCGCCACGAGCCCGTTGGCGGCGGCGGCCGCCTCCACGGCGCGCCAGGTGGCTGAGCGCCGCTCCGCGCGGTCGACGAGCACGTAGCGGTCGCGTAACGCCTCCGCGTACTCGGCCGCGCTGGTGATCTGGAACTCGCCAGGCAGCAGGAAACGGTGGCCGCGCGTCACGGTGCCCGACTTAACGCCTGCGACCTCGACCGTCAACGGCTTGTCGCCTAGCAGCGCGAGGAGCCACGCGATCGGCCTGATGAACGGCGTCGGCTCGTCCCCCCAACGCATCTTGCGCGGTGCAGGGAGGTCGCGTACGACGCTTGCCAATAACTCGGGCAGGACTGCCGTTGCCGCCTCGCCACCGACTTCGACGGTGGCGTAGAGGTAACTGCCCTTGTCGTCGTCGCGGCGCTTGAGCGCGGCGTCGCCAACACCGTTCTTGGCCGCGAACGCTAGCGCCGCCTTGGTCAACGCGCCGTCAGCGCCGAAGGCAACGTTGGCGGGCGGCCCGCGGCGCTCTTCCGCGCGGCGCGGCGTTGCTGCTGGGAGGCCCTTCGCCCACACCGCTAGTCTCCGCGGCGTCGCATAACCGATGACCTCACTCGGAACGAGCTCCGCGGCCGTCAGCCGCTCCGTGATCAGCGCCACGAGCGCATCTCCCCCGGAGCTGACGTACCAGCTTGGCAGCTCTTCCGTGCCCACCTCGAACAAGAGGTCAGCCATGGCTCTCTCCCCCAGCCGCTTTGGCGGCCTCGTACTCCAAGTACGCCTTGGCCGTCGCCTCTGCCATGCGCCTCACGCGCTGAACGTACCCCTGGCGCTCGGTCTGCGAGAGCACGCCGCGGGCGTCGAGAAGGTTGAAGGCGTGCGAGCAGCGCAGAACGAACTCGTAGCCTGGGTAGACGAGGCGCTTGCCGAGCAGGCGGTACGCTTCGTGCTCGAACTTGTCGAACAGCAGGCGCTGCAGGTCGGGGTCCGACTCCTCGAAGTTGTAGCGCGAGTGCTGGATTTCTAGGTCACGACGCAAGTCGCCGAGCGTTACGCCGGGTGCGAACTCAACGTCGAAGGCGTGTGCCTTGCCCTGGAGGTACATGGCGAGCCGCTCGAGGCCGTAAGTGAGCTCGACCGACACGGGCTTGCAGTCGGTCCCTGCGACCTGTTGGAAGTAGGTGAACTGCGTGATCTCCATGCCGTCCATCCACACTTCCCAACCGAGGCCCCACGCACCCAACGTGGGCGATTCCCAGTTGTCCTCTACGAAGCGGATGTCATGCGCCTTGGGGTCGATCCCGAGCGCGTAAAGCGAGTCGAGGTAGAGGCCCTGCACGTCAGCGGGCGACGGCTTGAGGATGACCTGGTACTGGTAGAAGTACTGGAAGCGGTAAGGGTTGTCGCCGTAGCGCCCATCCGCCGGCCTGCGGCTCGGGGCTATGCCAGCGACGCGCCACGGTTCAGGACCGAGCGCGCGCAGGAACGTGGTCGGGTAGAACGTGCCCGCCCCCACCTCCGTGTCCTGCGGCGGGGCGATGACGCAACCGCGCTCAGCCCAATAGCGGTCGAGGCGCGCAAGGATCTCTTGGAACAGCATGCTTCTCCTAGTGCGGCCGCGGGTTACTCGTTGGCCGGAACTCTCGCCGCCGCACCGCGTAGCCAGGTTAGCGCAGGCGGGTGCGGACGCCGTAACCCGACGATTGTAAGCGTTAGCGCAGTTGCGGCCCGCGCCGACGTCGGCGGCGTGGCGCCCCGCGGATGAAGGAAATGGTAACGAAGTCGCAGCTTGAGCTAAGCCCCGACGGGTACTATGTGGCTATGTTCATGCGGCAAGGTCCGCTCTTAGTCACCTTCTCACGCGCTGGCCGGCGGTACCGGCTCGGACTTCCGTGAATAGATACGACGACAGGGCCCGGCTAGTCTTCCATTACGCACGTGAGGAAGGCGCCAAGCTGGGCCACACCATGATCGGCCCTGAGCACCTGCTCCTAGGCCTGCTTCGGGAGAGCGGCACGGCGAGCAAGGTCTTGGAGGAGTTCGGGGCGTCGTTGGATGACTTCAGGTTGCAGGTCGAGGAGATGGTCGGTCGTGGGGACGGCCTCCCCAAGAACGAAGCAGCGGCCATCACGCCTCGCGCTAGGCGCGTGATGGAGTTGGCTGGTTCCGAGGCGCGGAGCCTCGGGTCGAGCATCATCGCGACCGAGCACATCCTCCTCGGCATCATCCGCGAGGGCGACGGCGTCGCCTACCGCATCCTGCAGAACCTGACGCGCGATGTCGACTCCGTGCGTTGGCGCATCCTGGCGGCCGCCGACCCGAAGGGGCAGGCGGAGGCGGTCAACACGCCGTTCCTCGACGAGTACGCCCGCGACCTCACGCGTGAAGCCAGCGACGGCAAGCTCGACCCGGTCATCGGGCGCACCGAAGAGATCAGGCGCGTCATCCAGATCCTGTCGCGCCGCACCAAGAACAACCCCGTCCTCATCGGCGAACCCGGCGTCGGCAAGACGGCCATCGTCGAGGGCCTCGCACAGGCCATCGTCGAGGGCCGCGTGCCGCCCAACCTCCTCAACCTGCGGGTGTTGTCCATCGAACTAAGCAACGTCGTCGCTGGCACCAAGTACCGCGGCGAGTTCGAGGAGCGCTTGCGCCAGATCATCGAGGAGCTGCGCAGGGCTCGAGTGGTCGCCTTCATCGACGAGCTGCATACCCTGGTGGGCGCCGGCGGCGCGGAGGGCACGCTCGACGCGGCCAACATCCTCAAGCCGCCGCTATCGCGCGGCGAGGTGCAGGTCATCGGCGCGACCACGACAGGTGAGTACCACCGCTACATCGAGAAGGACGCCGCCCTCGAGCGGCGCTTCCAGCCCGTCATCGTCCTCGAGCCCTCGCCAGCCGAGTCGCTCGAGATCCTCGTTGGCCTGCGCGACAAGTACGAGGCGCACCATGGCGTCGTCATCCCCCGCGAGATGCTCGAGTTGGCCGTCCGTTTCGGCGAGCGGAGCCTGCCTGGCAGGAACTTCCCAGACAAGGCCATCGACCTGATCGACGAGGCGGCGTCGCGCACCCGCCTCAACAAGTCGCTCGGCTTCCCCGTGCTCGAGGAGCCGGACGGCACGCCGATCGTCAGTCGCGAGGACCTCGAGGCCGTCGTGAACTCGTGGGGCGGCATCTACATCGACGACCGTGACGACGAGAAGGTCGCCCACATCGAGGAGCACCTCAGTCGCAAGGTCGTTGGGCAGACGAAAGCCATCCGCGCCCTCGGCGCCGCACTTAGGCGCTCGCGCGTTGGCCTTGGCGGCCGCACGCGCGTGGCTGCCTCCTTCCTCTTCGTCGGCCCTTCCGGCGTCGGCAAGACTTTCCTCGCTAAAGAGCTGGCGGTGTTCCTCTTCGGCAGCGAACGGTCGCTCGTGCGCCTCGACATGAGTGAGTTCCAGGAGCCGCACTCGATCAGCAAGCTCATCGGCGCCCCTCCCGGTTACGTCGGGCACGAGCAGGGCGGGCGCTTGACGGAGTCCGTCAGGCGGCAGCCGTTCAGCGTCGTGCTCCTCGACGAGATCGAGAAGGCGCACCCCGACATCTACAACACCTTCCTGCAAGTGCTCGACGACGGTCGACTGACCGACGGCCTCGGCCGCACCGTCGACTTCAGGCGCGTGATCCTCATCATGACGAGCAACACGGGCTTCAACCGCTCCGGCAGCAGCATCGGCTTCCAGGACGCCAGCGCCCAGCAGGATCCGGAACAGCCCCTGAAGGGCATCTTCTCGCCGGAGTTCCTCGACCGCCTCGATGAGGTCATCGCCTTCGAGACGTTCGACAAGGAGCAGGTCGTCATCATCACCAACCAGATGCTCGACGACATCCGCCGCGAGTTGCAGGCGCGAGACATTCAAGTGACCTTCGGCGCGGAAGTAGCTGCGTTCCTCGTGGACCGCCTACCGCGCGGCGACAGCGTCAGGCCGCTGCGCGGCGTCATCCGCGACTACATCGAGGACCCTCTCTCCTTCGAACTCCTCGAGCACGGCAACTCCGAGCCGCTGCTCGTGACCATCGAGAACGACAAGGCCGTCTTCGCGCGGCCGGTGCCGCTGGTTTGACGCGCCGGTCGACCATGCTAGGGGCACTGACTGGCGTCGCGCACCTGGCGCAGCAGAGTCACTGATGGCGCGTTCACCCGGCTACGTTTGTCGCGAGTGTGGCGCCAAGAGTCCGCTGCAGACGGGGCGCTGCACCATCTGCGGCACCTGGGGCAGCATGGTGGCCGAGGAGGCGCCGCAAGCGGCGCCACGAGCGGCTGGTCGAGCGCGCGGCCAAGCGCGGCGCCTCGAGGCCGTCCGCCTCGACGAAGTATCTGACGCCAGCTTGGTGCGCTACTCGAGTGGTGACGCCGAAGTCGACCGCGTCTTGGGTGGCGGTTGGGTGGTCGGCTCGGCCGCACTACTCGCTGGCGAACCAGGGATAGGCAAGTCGACGCTGCTGCTGCAACTCGCTCAACACGCCGTTGCCGCCGGCCGCAGGGTGCTCTACGTGGCTGGCGAGGAGTCGCCGGCGCAAGTGCGCCTGCGCGCCGACCGCTTGGGTCTCGGCGCTGGCCTCGAGCTCACGCGCGAGAACGACGCTCACGTCATAGCCGACCACTTGCGCGCCGCCGCGCCAGACCTGGTCATCGTCGACTCCATCCAGACCTTGGTAGTCGAGGCTGGCGGGGTGCCTGGCACGCTTACGAGCTTGCGAGACTCGACCGCCATCCTCGTCGACGCTGCCAAGGCGGCAGGCACGACGTTAGTGCTCATCGGTCACGTCACCAAACAGGGCTCGATCGCCGGTCCTAAAGTCATCGAGCACGTGGTAGACGCCACCTTCGCCCTCGAGTCCGCCGCTGGCCTGCGCGTGGTGCGCGCCATGAAGAACCGCTTCGGTCCGGCCGGTGAGGTCGGGGTGTTCGAGATGACGGGCAGCGGCATGCGCGCCGTTGCCAACCCGAGCGAAGCGTTCCTCGCCGAGCGACCCATCGGCGCGCCAGGGTCGGTCGTCGTGGCCGCGCTGGAAGGCCAACGGCCCCTCCTCCTCGAAGTTCAGGCCTTGGCATCGAAGAGTCCGTACTCCGCCCCGCGCCGCGTCGTTCAAGGGTTGGACGCCCGCCGCGTTGACGTCGTGCTGGCGGTCCTCGAGCGCCGCCTGGACCTGCCGCTCGAAGCGCTTGACGTGTTCGTCAACGTGGCTGGCGGACTGCGCGTCACCGACCCTGGCGCCGACCTCGCGGTCGCGATGGCCGTCTACTCGGCGGTTACCAACAGACCTGCACCTGATCGCACGGCGTTCGTCGGCGAGGTGGGGTTGGCTGGCGAGTTGCGCTCAGTCAGCCAGTTAGGCAGGCGCCTCGACGAGGCCAAGCGCGCTGGTCACCCGCGGCTCGTCGGACCGCGCTCGCGGGAGCTGCCGGATGGAGTCGGAACCTTACGCGACGCCCTGTTGTTACTCTGGGGCTCGCCATGAGCGCACTCGAACGTGACGACCGCGGCCCAGCTAGCGAGAGCGGGCCACATAAGCACGCCGCGCCGACTGGCGCCTCGAGCGTCGACGTCGGGGCCTCGTTGGCTCGGGGAGTCTTGACCATCTTCGGCGGGCTCGTCGGCTACCTCGTCGGCTCGCTCCTCGTGGGCCGCGGAGCGCTGTCCGGCCCGAACAACTTGCTGTTCATCACCATCGTCGGACTGCTTACCGCTTACCTCTTCAGCGGGCAGCTCGCCCAGCGCTTCGGTCACGTCTGGGAGAAACTAGTGGCGCGCGTGGCCGGCGTACGACCCGACACCGTGCTAGCTGCGTTCGCCGGCGCCACCCTCGGGTTGCTCGTCACCGTGCTCATAAACAACATCCTGGCCAGTGTGCCCGGGTTCACCTGGTACTGGTCGCTATTGGTCGCGGTCATCCTCGCCGTAGGGCTAGGTGGCTTCTTCGTCGCCAACCGCAGGCTCCTACCGTTGCCCTCGGCCGAGGGCCGCCGCGCCGTTGGGAACCCCAAGGACACGCACGACAAGGTCGTCGACAGCTCCGCCATCATCGACGGGCGACTACTATCGGTCATCGACGCCAACTTCCTCGAAGGCAAGCTCGTGCTGCCGCACTTCGTGCTGACCGAGCTGCAGCGCATCGCGGACTCTGACGACCAGCTCAAGCGCCAGCGCGGACGCCGCGGCCTCGAGACCCTCGACCTGTTGGCCACCACCGCTGACTTGGTTACCGAGGTGGCGCACGACGACGTCGGCAAGGGGCCGGTTGACGACAAGCTCGTGCGCCTGTGCCTGCAGCGCGGCGCCGACCTCATAACGACCGACTACAACCTCAGCCGCGTGGCGGCGCTGCAGGGCGTGCGCGTCCTCAACCTCCACCAGTTGGCGAGCGCCGTGCGCGTCGCCTTCCTGCCTGGCGAGCGACTCGCACTGAGCATAGTGCGTCAGGGCCGCGAATCTGGCCAGGGCCTCGCCTACCTCGAAGACGGCACGATGGTAGTCGTCGAGGAGGCTGGGGAGCTAGTCGGCAACACCATAGACGTCATCGTCACTTCGAGCCTGCAGACGAACATGGGCCGGATGCTCTTCGCTAAACCCGCTGACGCGGAGTCACGCCTTGACACGGCACCCTAACCTCGACATACTCTCTAAGCGCCCAGCGGCGCGTACCGAGGGGCCTTAGCTCAGCTGGGAGAGCGTTCGCTTTGCAAGCGAGATGTCGCCGGTTCGAGTCCGGCAGGCTCCACCAAAATAGCGCAAGCGCCGCACCGAACTCCCACCCTTCGCAGGTGGGAGTTCGCATACACCACCTGATCGACCACCGCCGTGGTCTTTTACCCTGAAGCAGCATGTCCGAGGTCATAGCATCGGGCGATCGCCGCAGCGCTTGACGCCAACCGCGTGAGGGGCGCGTTTTCGCGCTGGCGCAGCGGGACGAAAGTCCCGAAAGGGGCCGAAAGTAGTTTGTGCTAGATTGTCCCAAGTTCTAATGCGGCGCATAGCCGCGCCGAATGTGTCTGCGCGGGCCTGAACGGCCCCGCTCTATGTGAGGAGGTCGATCCGAGCATCATGAGCTTCGAATCTAGTCGGCCAACGCCGAACCGTGTGGCGTTGCCATCCCCCGTATTTTCTTCCTTGCACCGCTTAGGGGAGAGCCTAGAGGTGTCTGACTGATGCCGCAGTACTTCCCTCCGAACTCGAACGCGTTCGTTACGTGGGCCGTGTGGGGCGGGGGCGTTTTCGCCGTGCTCATGATGATCGCATTGCCCTTCTACGCGCGCACTACTAACAACAACGTCGGCGTCCCCGTAGCGCAACCGATCGACTATCCGCATAACTTACACGTAGTGCAGGTCGGTCTAGATTGCCGCTACTGCCACACGACGGTAGAGACCTCGTCGACCGCGTCGGTGCCGCCAACCGAGACGTGCATGGGCTGCCACTCGCAGTTGCGCGTAGGCACGCCGCAGACGCAGGCGGTCGTCGACTCTTGGAACAACGGAACGCCGATCAGCTGGAACCGCGTTCACGAACTCCCTGATTTCGTGTACTTCAACCATAGTGTCCACGTGAACAACGGCGTGGGCTGCAGCAGTTGTCACGGGCGCGTCGACGAGATGGCCCAGATCTGGAAGAACGAGCCCATGACCATGGGGTGGTGCCTCGAGTGCCACCGCAACCCCGAAACGGCACTGCGGCCCGTAAGTGAGGTCTTCAACATGGACTACCAGCCGTTGGCCGAACCGAAAGCGCAACTTGCCTTGGGTGCCACCCTCGTGGAGACGTACCACATCGACACCGACAAACTCATTCAATGCTCGACCTGCCACCGATGAGTGACTCCCAGCTAGACCTCACCCAGATCCGCGCGCGCCTAGCTAACCAGGAAGGCCCGGACTACTGGCGCAGCCTCGATCAGCTCGCCGACACCGAGGAGTTCCAGGTCTTCTTGCAGCGAGAGTTCCCCCGCCAGGCCGCCCCGATGGAGGCCGGCCTCGAGCGGCGTGACTTCCTCAAGCTGCTCGGCGCCAGCATGGCGCTCGCCGGTCTTAGCGCCTGCGCCCGCCCGCCGCTAGCGCACGAGAAGATCGTCCCGTACGTCAAGCAACCTGACCAGATCACGCCAGGCAAGCCTCTCTTCTTCGCAACGGCCGTCACTTACGGCGGTTATGCGGAGGGCGTGCTCGCTGAGAGCCACCAGGGCCGCCCGACCAAGCTGGAGGGCAACCCCGACCACCCCGCCAGCCTCGGCGCCACCGCCGCCGTCACGCAGGCGCAGGTCCTCTCCCTCTACGACCCGGACCGCTCGCAGGCCTACGCCAACGGCGGCACGGCCAGCACCTGGGAAGACGCGTCAGCCGCCCTGGCGGGCGCATTGGCCGCCCTGCCCAACGGCGAGGGTTTCGCGCTCCTCACGGAGAACGTCACGTCGCCAACGCTCGCCTCTCAGATCGAGGAGTTCCTCGGCAAGTACCCGGCCGCGCGCTGGTACCAGTACGACCCGCTCCACCCAGACAACGCGGTGGCGGGCGCCCGTCTCGCCTTCGGGACCGACGCGACCGCAGTGCATGACCTGAGCAAGGCCGCCGTAGTGGTCGCTCTAGATGCCGACTTCATGAACTCCGGTCCGGCCAGGTTGGCCGACGCACGCGCGTTCGCCGACGCTAGGCGCATCCGCCGCTCGACGGACACCATGAACCGCCTCTACCAGTTCGAGACGAGTCCGTCCAACTCGGCTTCGCTAGCTGACCACCGCGTCGCTCTCAAGCCGAGCGACGTGGCCGCGCTGGCGGCGGCGTTGGCTGCCGCCCTTGGGGTACAGGCGCCGAACGCCACCCGCCCGGCGGCTGTAAGCAATGAGCTCTTCGACGCCTTGGTCGCAGACCTGAAGGCCAACCAGGGCACGAGCGTCGTGATCGCTGGCGAAGACCAGCCGCCAGTCGTTCACGCGCTGGCGCACGCCATGAACCAGGCGCTAGGCAACGTAGGCAAGACGGTCAACTACCTCCAGCCTGCCGCCGCTCGCCCCGCCGTGCACCGCGACGAGCTCACCGCGCTAGTTGCAGGCATGAACGACGGCACGGTCAAGGCGCTCGTCGTGTTCGACGCCAACCCCGTCTACACGGCGCCAGCCAGCCTCGACTTCGCCTCCGCCCTCGCGAAGGTTCCATTCACGGCGCGCCTCGGCCTCTACCCTGACGAGACGGCCGCCGCAGTCGACTGGACCATCCCTCAAGCTCACTTCCTTGAAACGTGGAGCGATGCCAGGGCGTTCGACGGTACCGTCACCATTCAGCAGCCGCTGATCCTCCCCTTCTACAACGGTAAGAGCGCGCACGAGGTCATGGCCGCCCTGAACGGCAACGCTACGGCCGCGGGTTACGACATCGTGCGCAACTACTGGAAGGCCAACGTAACCGGCTCGTTCGACGACTTCTGGCGCGAGAGCGTTTACCGCGGCACGGTCGCAGGTAGTCGCGCGGCCGCAGCCAACGTAACGGCGGGCGCTGTAACGGCCGCCCTCCCGACCGCCGCGCCCATCGAGCTGAAGCTCGTGCTAGACGCTTCGCTGCTCGACGGCCGCTTCGCGAACAACGGCTGGCTGCAGGAACTGCCGAAGGCCTTCTCGAACCTGACGTGGGACAACGCCGCGTTGGTCGGGCCAGCCACCGCAGAGGAGTTGAAGCTCGAGACTGGCGATATGGTCAAGCTCTCGAGCAACGGCCGCGACCTCGAGGCGCCCGTCTGGGTACAGCCTGGTCACGCCCCGGGCGCTGTCACCTTGGCGCTCGGTTACGGCCGCACGCACGCGGGTAAGGTCGGTTCGGGCGTAGGTGTCAACGGCTACCTCCTCCTCGACCACACGGTCAGCGGAGCCGCCGCCGCGACGGTCACCAAGACGGGCGCCCAGTACGAACTCGCGAGCACCCAGATGCACCACAGCCTGGAAGGCACGGGCGAGCGCCGTTACATCGTGCGCTCCGGCACGCTCGCCGAGTTCAAGGAAGCGCCAGAGCACCCGCACTTCGTTCACCCAGTCGCGCACCACGAGGCGGACCTCTACCCGAACTACGAGTACAAGGGCTACAAGTGGGGGATGGTCATCGACCAGACCGTCTGCACGGGCTGCAACGCCTGCGTTGTCGCCTGCCAGTCGGAGAACAACATCCCCATCGTCGGCAAGGCGCAGGTCTCCAAGGGCCGCGAGATGCACTGGATCCGCGTCGACAACTACTACTCAGGAAGCATCGACGCTCCCGAGTTCTTCCACCAGCCAATGCCGTGCCAGCAGTGCGAGAAGGCGCCGTGCGAGCCCGTCTGCCCGGTAGGCGCGACGGTGCACGACTCCGAGGGCCTCAACGTCATGGTCTACAACCGTTGCGTAGGCACGCGCTACTGCTCGAACAACTGCCCTTACAAGGTGCGGCGCTTCAACTGGCTGCAGTACGCGGAGTTAGCAACCGACGCCACCGAGATGTCGCTCGCCAACAACCCGGACGTCAGCGTTCGCTCGCGCGGCGTGATGGAGAAGTGCACGTACTGCACCCAGCGCATCGCGACCGCCCGCATCGACGCCTCCAACGAGGACCGCAAGATCCGCGACGGCGAGGTCGTCACGGCTTGCCAGGCCGCCTGCCCGACCCAAGCCATCGTCTTCGGTGACCTCAACGACACCGGTTCGCGCGTCGCGGGCGTCAAGGCCTCGCCGCTCAACTACTGGATGCTAGAAGAGCTGCAGACCTTCCCGCGCACCACCTACCTCGCCAAGGTCAAGAACCCCAACCCGGCGTTGCTCAACTCCGAAGGGAGAGGTTGATGGCAGTAACGGCCCGCAAACCTAAGGCGCCGTTCCGCGAGACGAACCGCGTCATCAGGCCGGGAGAGACGTACGGTGGCATCGACGACGCCATCCTGACGCCCGTCCTAGCGAACGTCGACAAGACTCCCGCCTGGTGGTGGATAGGCTTCACCATCTCGGCGGCGGTCCTGGTCGTCTACCTCGTGTCTGTCGTCAAGCTGATCACCACTGGCATCGGCATCTTCGGCAACAACATCCCGGTCGCATGGGGCATGCCGATCATCAACTTCGTGTGGTGGATCGGCATCGGTCACGCAGGAACCCTCATCTCGGCCGCGCTGCTCCTCTTCAGGCAGCCGTGGCGTACGACAGTCAACCGCTTCGCTGAGGCGATGACCATCTTCGCGGTCGTTTGCGCGGGCCTCTACCCCATCCTTCACCTAGGCCGCCCATGGGTCTTCTACTGGCTCGTGCCTTACCCCAACACCATGGGCCTGTGGCCGCAGTTCCGCAGCCCGCTCGACTGGGACCTCTTCGCCATCGGCACGTACTTCACGATCTCGGTGGTCTTCTGGTTCATCGGCCTCATCCCGGACCTCGCGACGCTCCGCGACCGCTCCAAGACTAAGTTCCAGCAGTTCACGTACGGCATCCTCAGCCTCGGGTGGAACGGCTCGACCAAAGCGTGGCAGCGCTACCAGCGCGCTTACCTGCTCCTCGCCGCGCTTAGCTTCCCGCTCGTGCTCAGCGTGCACAGCACGATCGCCATGGACTTCGCCGTCGCACAACTCCCCGGCTGGAACAACACCATCATGCCGCCGTACTTCGTGGCTGGCGCCGTCTTCGCAGGCTTCGCCATGGTGCTCATCTTGGCCGTTCCCTTGCGCAAGGCGCTCAAGTTCGAGCATCTCATCACGCTGCGGCACCTCGACAACGCCGCCAAGCTCATGCTCGCTACGGGCATGATCGTCGTATACGGCTACTTCATCGAGATCTTCACGGCCTGGTACTCGGGCGTGGAGTTCGAGCGCTACATGATCTGGAACCGCATGTTCGGGGACCACGCCATCTTCTTCTGGGCGTTGATCTTCTGTAACTTCGTGGCCATCCAGCCACTGTGGTTCAGGCAGATCAGGCAGAGCCCATGGGCGCTCTTCATCATCGCCATCATCGTCTCCATCGGCATGTGGCTCGAGCGCTTCGTGATCTTCGTCGTGTCGCTCACGAAGGACTTCCTGCCGTCCTCCTGGGCGGATTACGTCTCCACCGTGTGGGACTGGTCGCTGTTCATCGGCAGCCTTGGCCTCTTCTCCACGCTGTTCTTCCTCTTCATCCGCCTGCTGCCGTCGATCGCTACGGCCGAAACGAAGGAGACCGCCTTCCACGACCAACACCATGGCAGCGACGCGTTCGAGCGCGCGCGCATGGAGTACTTCAACGCTGAGGAGCCGGCATGAGCAGCGTCACACTCGGCCGCAACGCCGCAGCGCCAAGCCTTTACGGCTTGGTAGCGCAGTTCGACACCGTCGAGGACATCAAGTCAGCAGCGGAGCGCGTGCGTAACGCCGGCTATACCCGGATCGACGCGTACACGCCCTTCCCCGTCGACGGCCTCGACCTCGACCTCGGGATGAAGCCAACGCGCCTCGGCTGGGCGGTGCTCGCGATGGGGATCTTCGGCGGGCTCTTCGGCTTCTTCATGCAGTGGTGGGCGAACACGTCGTACTACGCCCTCAACATCGGCGGCAAGCCGCTCAACAGCTGGCCGAACTGGATCGTCATCATGTACGAGTGCACCATCCTCTTCGCGGGCCTCACCGCTGGCATCTTCATGATCGTGCGCAACGGGATGCCGCGGCCATACCACTCCATCTTCAACACGCCGGGCTTCGAGAACGCCATGCGCGACCGTTTCTTCCTCTGCATAGAAGCGCGCGACCCGAAGTTCGAGCTTGGCGCCACCCGCGCCTTCCTCGAGGGCCTCGCGCCGCTCGTCATCTCAGAGGTGGAGAAGTGACCCGCCGAGTTCGCACCCGCGTCCTCCTCGTCGTCGCCGTCTTGAGCTCGCTGCTACTTAGCGCCTGCGGACGCAACATGTACGACCAGCCGAAAGCCAAGGCGTTCCAGGGCTCGCAGTTCTTCGCGGACGGTTCCGCCATGCGACCGCTGCCTACCGGCACGGTCTCTAGGGAGTTCGGCGCACTCGAACCCGCCTACTTGACTGGCCTCGGGCCGAACGGCTTCCTCGCCGACCTCCCCCTCGAGCTCACCTCCGACCTGCTGCAGCGCGGACAAGAGCGCTTCGACATCTTCTGCTCGCCGTGCCACAACTACAACGCTGACGGCATGGGTGCCGCCGTCCTCAAGGGCTTCCCACAGCCAGCTGACTTCACGACCACGCAGCGCCTACTCGACTCGCCTGTCGGCTACTTCTTCAACGCCGCAACGAACGGCTTCGGCCGCATGTACAGCTACGCTTCGCGCGTGCCCGTCGAGGACCGCTGGGCCATAGCGGCGTACATCAAGGCCCTCCAACTCAGCCAGAACGCCGCCATCAGCGACGTACCCGCTGGCGCAGAACTGAGCCAAGCCCCAACGGAGGCCAACCGATGACCTCGCTCAAGCTGCCGCCCATCGACACGGCCAAGGTGCAACTCGCTGGCCTCGTCATCGGCGCCGCCGCGCTAATCGCGGCCGTCATCCTAGGCTTCACAGGCCGCGCTGACGGCTTCTTCCAGTCGTACCTAGTCAGTTACCTCTTCTGGATCGGCCTCTCGCTCGGTTCGCTCATGCTCCTGTTCATAGTGCACCTGGCGGGCGGTTCGTGGGGCGCGCTGATCATCCGACCGCTCGAGGCGGCAGCCAGCATCGTGCCGCTCTTCGCGCTGCTGTTCGTGCCGGTCATACTCGGCATGGGCGACCTCTACCCGTGGACGGACGCCGCGTACGTCGCCGCCGAACCAACGGTGGCGGCGAAGTCGCAGTACTTGAACGTGTGGTTCTTCATCGTCAGGGCCGTTGTCATCTTCGGCGTCTTCACGCTCGGGTCCATGCTCTACCGCAACTTGAGCAAGCGACAAGACGAGCAGGCAGGCAATGCGGGCCGCACCGGATACCGCATGAAGAACCTGGGCGGCCTCTGGGTCGTCATCTACATCCTCACGATGACGTTCGCCTCGTTCGACTGGGCAATGTCGCTAACGCCGACGTGGTTCTCCGGCATCTACCCAGGCATCATCATGTCTGGGCAAGTGATCACGGGCCTCGCGCTCGTCATCCTGGTGATGGTGAACCTGGCCGCCAAGAACCCGACGGTCGATAAGCTCCTCACCCCGAAGCGCCTCCAGGACCTCGGCAACATGCTCATGGCCGTGACCATGTTCTGGGCTTACACGCAGATCTCGCAGCTGATCATCCAGTGGTCGAACAACGTCGTCGAGACGGCCAGCTGGTACGTCATCCGCTTCGACCCCACTTGGATCGGCTTGAGCGCCTTCATCCTGTTCTTCGGCTTCTTCGCGCCGTTCATGATCCTCTTCTCGCGCTGGGTGAAACGCACGCGCCGTGCCCTGGCGGCCGTGGCCGTGTGGGCGCTCGTCGTGCAGTTCCTCAACTACTTCTGGTTCGTGGTGCCCGCCTTCTCGCGCCAGGGATTCCAGTTCACGCTCCTAGACTTCCTAGCGCTCATAGGCCTCGGCGGCATCTGGGTAGCCGCGTACGCTCGCGCGCTCACCACCCGCAACGTGCTGCCTGCGAACGACCCACGTCTCGTGAAGGTGGTGGCTGATCACCATGCCTGACCAGAACCGTAGGTACTTGATCAGCGAGAAGCAAGTGCGCGCGGCCGTGTTGCTCGGCACCGTCGGCATGGCAGCGCTTGTCGCTCTGATCTTCTTCCTCGCCACCTCGAAGCCGAAGGGCACTTTCCAGGTGCTCGACGGCTCGGTGTTCCAAAACCAGCTGAACTCGGCGGTGGCCAGCATCACCGGCTACGAGGACTTGGGTGGCGGCAAGGCGCGCATCGACATCAACCAGGCCATGGCGCTCGTGGCGCAGCGCGGCGTCGTGCAGCCCGGCTTCTTCGACGCCACGGCGGCGGCCGCCGCTCCTGCAGCCGCTGCTGGCGCGCCTACCGCAGCAGGTGCGCCAGCGGTTGGTGCGCCAGCTACAGCCGCGCCAGCCGCCGGCGCTGCCACGCAGACCGCAGCGACGCTAGACGGCGAAGCGCTGTTCGTCAGCACCTGCTCTGCCTGTCACCAGGCGACTGGGCAGGGCATCCCCATGGCGTTCCCGCCCCTCGCCGGGCATGCGCCTGACCTCTACAAGGCCGACCGTGATTTCCCTCTCGACGCGGTCGTATTCGGCATGCAAGGCAGCATCAGCGTCGCGAACATGACCTACAACGGCGTCATGCCGTCACACTTGCAGTTGCAGGACGCCGAGATCGCGGCCATCCTCGACTACGTCATGAAGGCGTGGGGCAACGAAGCCAACTTGCCTGCCGACTACTCGCCGTACACGGCTGACGACGTCGCGGCAACGCGGGCCAAGATGTTGACGATGTCGGAAGTCCACGACGCGCGCGCGGCGGCCGGGCTGCAGTAGCCGCACCTCGTAGCTAGTTTTAGGGCCCGCGCAGTTCGCCTGCGCGGGCCCTGACCTTTGTCGCCTTGGTGGTTAGACGTCGAGGTGCGCCAGGTGCGCGTTTGCCTCGATGAACTCGCGGCGCGGCGGGACTTCCGTGCCCATGAGGATCTCGAAGGTCTCGCTAGCCTCGAGCACGTCGTCTATGGTGACGCGCTTCAAGATGCGCGTCTCTGGGTTCATGGTTGTCTCCCAGAGCTGTTCGGCGTTCATCTCGCCAAGGCCCTTGAAGCGCTGCAGCTCGATCTTCTTGTCGCGGTTCTTGCGCTGCAGTTCGGCGAGCGCGGCTTCGTCGTAGACGTACTGCATCTCGCGCTGGCGCCCGATGCGCACGCCGTAGAGGGGCGGTTGGGCGATGTAGAGGTAACCGGCGTCGATGAGTGGCCGCATGTACCGGTAGAAGAAGGTGAGGAGCAGCGTGCGGATGTGAGAGCCGTCTACGTCGGCGTCCGTCATGATGATGATGCGGTGGTAGCGGACTTCTTCGATGTTGAAGTGGGCGTTGTCGCCGGTTCCCTCCACCCCCGCGCCGATGGCGGCGATCATGGCCCTGATCTCGGCGTTCTTGAGGATCTTGGCGAGGTTGGCCTTCTCGACGTTGAGGATCTTGCCCCTCAGCGGGAGGATGGCCTGGAAGCGGCGTTCACGGCCCTGCTTGGCGGTGCCGCCCGCCGAGTCGCCTTCCACGATGTAGACCTCGCTTACCGCTGGGTCGGTGGATTGGCAGTCTGCCAGCTTGCCAGGCAGGTCGTCGTTGTCGAGAGGGTTGGCGCGGCGCACGAGGTCGCGCGCCTTGCGCGCCGCCTCGCGGGCGCGGGCCGCTTGGGCGGCCTTGTCGATGATGGCGCGACCGATCTTCGGGTTCTCTTCGAGAGCCTCGCTTAGCTTCTCGTAAACGACGCTGTTGACGGCCGTTTGCGCTTCGGCGTTGAGGAGCTTGACCTTGGCCTGCGACTCGAACTGCGGCTCCGGGAGCTTCACCGAGATGACGCAGGCGATGCCCTCGAGGAAGTCGTCGCCCGTCGGGGGCGTGTCGCCTTTCTTGACGAGGTTCTTGGCCTTGGCGTAGTTGTTGAGGACGCGCGTGTACGCGCTCTTGAAGCCCGTAAGGTGCGTGCCGCCGTCGCGATTGGTGATCATGTTGGCGTACGTGAGGACCGTCTGGCCGTAACCGGTCGTATGCGTAAGGCCGACCTCGACCTCGACGTCGTGCGCACCAGCGTCGGTTGGGACCCTAGCGGTGCCCTTGATGACGACTGGCTTGTCGTAGAGCGCCGTGCCTTCTCGCGCGAGGAAGGCGGCGTACGCCCCCACCCCGCCCACTTCATGGAAGGTTTCCGACTTGGGCGCGGCCGCGCGCTTGTCGTTGAGGATGATCTTGACGCCGCCGGTTAGGTACGCGAGTTCGCGCAGGCGCCGGCGGACGCGCGCGTACTCGAAGCCCTCGATGTCCTTGAAGACGTTCTGGTCGGGGTGGAAGGTGACCGTACTGCCCGACTCACCTTTCGGGGCGGTGCCGACGACGTGCAGCGGCTCGACGACGACGCCGTCCTTGAAGCCGATGCGGTAAAGCTTGCCGTCGCGCCTGACCTCCGCCACGAACCAGTTGGACAGCGCGTTGACGACGGAGCTACCGACGCCGTGCAGGCCGCCAGAGACCTTGTAGGCACCGGCGTCGAACTTACCGCCCGCGTGCAACTCGGTGAAGATGACCTCGATGGCGGGGCGGCCCTCGCGCTCCATGGTGTCAACTGGGATGCCGCGCCCGTTATCGGAAACCGAGGCGGAGCCGTCTGGGTTCAAGGTGACTTCGACGACGTCGGCGAAGCCCGCCAGGCACTCGTCGATAGCGTTATCGATGATCTCGGTGAGCAGCTGGTGGTATCCGTCGATTCCCGTGCCGCCCTGCACGTACATGGCTGGGCGTTTGCGCACTCCCTCGAGGCCGCGCAGCACCTTGATGTTCTCGGCGGTGTAACCGTTGCCGTCGCCGTTCACGTTATGGCTCAACTCACTTACCTCCTGGGCCACTAGGAGCACCGCCACGCCAACCACGAAGACTGTTATGGAGACGCTGACGGAACCGCCAGGTTGCAGCCCGCTAACCTAGTCATTCTACCCCGTTCTGGTGCTCCCGGTCAAACGGTTCTTACCGTGCTGGACGGAGTTTTCTCGCTGTTCAACTAGGCGTTCGTCCAAGAGATTTGGGCGCGCGCGTCTCACGCGCGCGTCTGGCCGTCGCCGTCCACCAAGTACTTGTAGGTCACGAGCTGCTCGAGCCCAAGGGGGCCGCGCGCATGCAGCTTCTGGGTGCTGATGCCGATCTCGGCGCCGAAGCCGAACTCGAACCCATCAGTGAAGCGCGAGGAGGCGTTGACGACGACGACGGCGGCGTCGACCTCGCGGCGGAAGCGCTCGGCCCTCGCTAGGTCGCGGGTGAGGATGACTTCGGTGTGCTGCGTGCCGTAGCGCGCGATGTGCGCGAGCGCGTCGCCGAGGTCGTCTACCACCCGCAACGCGAGTGTGAGGTCGAGGAACTCCTCGGCGTACTCGGCGGGCGTGGCTGGCTCGATGCCTGGAACCAGGCCCCTAGTTACCTCGCAGCCGTAGAGCGTCACTTTAGCGGCGCGCAAGGCCTCAGCCAGGCGCGGCAGGAAAGCGGCGGCGACCGACTGATGCACGAGGACCGTCTCGACCGCGTTGCACACGCCTGGCCGCTGCACCTTGGCGTTCATGACGATGGCGAGGGCGGCCTCGAGGTCGGCGCCGTCGTCGACGTAGATGTGACAGTTGCCGACGCCGGTCTCGATGACGGGCACGCGCGCGGTATCGACGACGTGGCGGATGAGCCCAGCCCCACCGCGCGGGATGACGAGGTCGACGTACCCACGCGCCCGGAGGAGCGCGGTTACGAGCGCGCGGTCCTTCGAGTCGATGAGCTGCACGGCGGCGGCTGGTGCGCCCGCGGCGGCAAGAGCAGAGCGCATGCTGGTCGCCAACGCGCGGTTGCTCGCCAACGCGTTCGACGAGCCGCGCAGCACGGCGGCGCTACCAGCCTTGATGGCGAGCACGGCGGCGTCTACCGTCACGTTGGGCCGCGATTCGTAAACCATGCCGATCACGCCGAACGGCACGCTGATGCGGCGCATGCGCAGTCCTGAGGCCGTCTCCCAACCCGCGAGCACTCGGCCGAGGGGGTCAGGTAGTTCTGCGATCTGAACGACGGCTCTCGCCATGCCCTCGATGCGCTCCGTGGTGAGGGTGAGGCGGTCGACGAGCGCGGCGCTCGTGCCTTTGGCGCGCTCGGCCTCGACGTCGAGAGCGTTGGCGGCGAGTACCGCGGCGGCGTCCGCGCGGAGCCCGGCAGCTATCGCTAGGAGCAGGGCGTGGCGGTCGCTGCCCGCCAACGCCCGCGCGGCGCTGCGCGCGGCCACGAGCAGTGGCAGCAGTGTGGCGTCAGCTGCAGTGGTCGCGGCTAGCGTGGTGGGTGCGGCAGTGTCTGTGGTGCGCGCGGGCATGCGCGAGTATAGCTAACCACCACGCGCGGCTAGGTCGGGCGTATGGTTACGCATGAGCACTCCAGATGAGTCGTTGGCGCCAGGCCTAGTCGTAGTTACCGGGGCGGGGGGTGACCTAGCTGGGACCGTCGTGCCGTACTTGGCGCAGCGCGGCTGGCGCGTCGCCCTAACGGCCCGCCCTGGCAACGAGGGAACTACTGCGGCGCGTTTCGCCGCGCTGCAGGCCTCTGGCGCTGACGTGCGCACCTTCCCTGTCGACTTGGCGTCGCCAGCGGCCGTCGAGGCCGCCTTCGCGAAGGTGCGCGCCGAGCTGGGTAAGGCTACGGCGCTCGTGCACCTAGCCGGCCGCTTCGAAGGGGGGCCGGCCGCGAACGCTGGCCCAAGCGCCACTGCGGCCGCGCTCGAGCGCACCCTGGACGGCAACCTGCGCAGCGCGGTGAACGCCATCTCTGCAGTGCTCCCAGACATGCTGGCCGCGCGTTCAGGCGCCATAGTTGCCGTTGGGGCAGCGGCCGCCATCTCCCCCGCCCCCGGCTCAGTTGCCTACGCCGCGGCCAAAGGCGCATTGGTTGCGTACCTGCGCTCCCTAGCCGCGCAGGTCGGCAAGGAGGGCGTGAGCGTCGGCTGCATCATGCCGGCGGGAGCGTTCGACACCCCAGGCAACCACGCCGCCATGCCGAACGGCGACGCTAGCGGCTGGATCGCGGCCAGCGCCTTCGCCGAGGCCGTCGCGTTCATCCTTAGTCGCCGCCCGCGCGGCTTCGTGCATGAACTACCGCTCAGCGCGCGCTAACGCCGGTCAGGTCGGGTTGCCGTACGTGAACTCGCCGCCCTTGATGGTCGCCACCACCGACAGAGCATCGAGCGAAACGAGCGGGTCGTGGTCGAGAACCACGATGTCCGCGTCGTAACCGGGTTTCAGTGCGCCAGAACGTCCCTCCGCCTGGATGGCGTAGGCGGCGCCCGTCGTGTAGGCGGCTAGGGCCGCATCCGGCGACAGCGCTTCGGCGGCTGCGAGCCTGCGCCCCGCCTTGTCGGCTCGACGGCAGGCGGCCCGTAGGCCCTCGAACACGTCAGGTGGTGCGACCGGCGTGTCGGAGCCGAACGCGAGCACGGCACCCGCGCGGGCCAAGGAGCGCATGGCGTAAGCGCGGTCCAGCCTGTCACCGAGCAGCGCCTCGATCGAGACGATGTCGAACGTGAGGTGGATGGGCTGCATGGACGCCACGATCCCGAGTCGCCCCGCGCGCGTCACGTCCGTGGGATGAAGGTGCTGGGCGTGCTCGAGCCGCGGCCGCAGACCCAAGGCGCGCCACTGCTCCTGCGTTGCCTCGAACACGTCGAGTGCGGCGCGGGTCGCCGCGTCGCCGATGGCGTGGATGACGGGCGTGAGGCCAGCGGCCAGCGCGAGGGGCACGCGCGCGTTCAGGACGTCTGGCCCGTCCATCGCCATGCCGACGTTAGAGGTGCCTGAGTACGGCTCGAGCATCCACGCCGTCCGACTACCCAACGCGCCGTCAGCGAAGAACTTGGCGCCGCCGACCCTGAAGTTGCTTCCACCCTGGTTGGTGGCCATGCCGATGGCCGCGGCCGCCTCGATGTCAGCGTGTGGGATGCACGCCCATACGCGCAGAGCGTAAGCGTCGTCGCTCGCCTCGAGCGCCAGCTCGCGCCACAAGGCCGCGCCCTCGGCCGCCATGTGGTGAACGGTAGTGACTCCCAGCGAGGATAGGTGCTCAGCCGCCCTGCGCAGAGCCGCGCGGAGTTGGTCACGCGTGAGGGCGGGAACGGCGCCTGACACGAGGTCAACGGCGTCCTCCAGCAGTAAGCCGCTTGGTCCACCGTCATCAGCCAACACGATGACGGCGCCCTGACCCGTCTGGGTAGCCGCGCTCACGCCTGCCGCGGCAAGAGCAGCGCTGCTCGCCCAGGCCGAGTGGTGGTCCTGGCTGTGCATGAGGACCTTGCGGCCGAGGGTTGCTCCCTCCAGCACGTCTCGCTCGTCGCCTCCGATGGTAGCGAGGCCCCACCGTTGCAATCCGAAGCCCGTAGCGATGACCCAGTCGTCATGTGGCGTGGCCGCCGCGCGCTCGCGCAGGAGCTGGGAGGCCGCCTGCAAGCTCGCAACCGTGCTGAGGTCGAGGTAGTCGAGCTCGATGCCGTGGCGCGTCAGGTGCACGTGCGCGTCGTGAAACCCCGGCATGAGGCAGGCTGAGCCGAAGTCGATGATCCGCGTCCCTGGTCCCGCGACCTCGTGCAGCTCGCTTGCCTCGCCGATGGCGACGATGCGACCACCAGCCAACGCCACGCCGGAGGCGCGGGGCCGCGCCGGGTCCATGGTTAGCACTGAGCCGTAAAGGATGGTGTCGGCCGTCGGCATTCACTGCCCCCTGTAGCGCGGTGCGCGCTTCTCTTTGAAGGCGGTAACGCCTTCACGCGCGTCTTCGGAAGTGGCCGCCGCCGTTTGGGCTCGCGCCTCGACCTCGAGTTGCGCCTCGAGGCCGTTGTCGAGCGCGGCCCTGAGCTCCTCTTTCACGAGCGCGAAGGCGCGCGTTGGCCCCTGCGCGATGGTGACGACCTCGGCCATCACCTCCAAGTCGTAGCTCTCGTGGGAGATCACCCTCTCGGCGAGGCCCATGGCGAGAGCCTCGCTCGCGTCGACCCTCCGATTGGTCAAGGCCAACTCGTACGTCCTACCGGGCCCGATGAGGCGGCTGAGGTAGTAGCTGCTGCCAGCGTCGAGGGCCAAGCCTATGCCCGTGAACCCGAGCGTGAAGGTAGCGGTGGCCGACGCGATGCGCATGTCGCAAGCTGCCGCGAGGCTGAGGCCCGCGCCAGCGGCGACACCGTTCACGCCGGCGATCACCGGTTTGCGCAGCGCGGCGATCCCGCGCACGACCGGGTGGTAGTGCGCCTCGAGCATGCGGCCGATGTCACCGTCTACTGGCGTGGCGGCCAAGTCCGCGCCCGCGCAGAAGCCGCGGCCGTTGCCAGTAATCAACACGGCGCGCACGTGATCCTCCGCGGCAGGGCCGGTGAGGACCTGCGCTAGTTCGGTAAGCAGCTCGAGGCTGAGGGCGTTGAGTACCTCGGGTCGGTTCAGGCCGACGCGCAACGCGCCACCCTGCTCTTCCAGCGTCACGTAGTTGTAGCTCATGATCGGCTCCTTGGTGCTGCCCAGCGTACCAGTCGGCCGGGTGCGCTCAGGGTGCCAGCCCGCCACTCGCTAGCGTCACGATGACGTCGAAGTCGTCTGGGTGCTCTTGGTCCTCGAGGGCCGCGCGGTTGCGGCTGAGTTCGCCGCAGGTCCTGCAACGGTGCACGATGACCCAGCCCTTCTTGGCGCTGTGCTCCACCGCTACCGGCTCGAGCACGCCACGGCAAGGGTTGGCGCGGTCTCCCGGGTTCACGTCGACGTGCAGCGAGTGGAGGCAGAGGGGGCAGTGATTGCGGTACCCGCCGCCGGCCAGAGGCGGTACGGCCGCACCGCACTCGGCGCAAGTGAACGGTTGGTTGGCGCCGCGGCCCGTGAAGCGTTTCACGCCCCGAGCATAGCTTCAGCGGCGTCGCCACCTCAGGCTGGCGGCTACCCGCGCGGCTAAGATGAGGCAGTGATCTCCTTGCACATGGCTGCACGGTCGGGTCCGTGGAGCTGCTGAGCGCCGCCAACGTCGCGTTCGACGTGGCGGGGGCGGAACTGTTCGCTGGCGTCGACCTCCGCCTCGCGACTGGCGACCGCGTTGGGTTGGTCGGGGCCAACGGTAGTGGCAAGAGCACGCTGCTTCGCTTGCTGGCCGCCGAAGTGGCGCCGAGCAGCGGCAGCGTGCGCCGCGCGCCTGGCGTGAGCATCGGGCTTCTCGCTCAGAGCGACGCCCTACTACCCGGGCCGACCGTGGCCGACGCGGTGCGCACCGCTACGCAGCGAGCGCACGAGCTAGAAGCTGAGTTGCGGCTCCTTGAACGGCGTATGGCGGCTGGGGAAGCGGACGGCGCCCAGTACGACGCCGTCCTGCACGAGTTCGAGCGCATCGGCGGCTACGCCGCGGAGGCGCGGGCGCGCGAGATAGTGGCGTCACTTGGCCTAGGCGGCGAACTAGAGCGTGAGGTGAGGCACCTCTCTGCTGGCCAGCGCAGGCGCCTGGCCCTAGCGCTCACCCTCGTGCGCGCGGCCGACGTGCTGCTCCTCGACGAACCAACGAACCATCTCGACCTCGCCGCGCGCGAGTGGCTGGCGCGGCGCTTGAGCGCGCACGATGGCGCGGTCGTCGTCATCAGCCACGACCGCGCGCTACTCGACGCGGCCACGAACCGCAGCGCGTTCCTGGCAGGAGGGCGTCTGTGGCCAGAGCGTGGGGCGTACAGCGTGGCGCGGCGCAGGCGCGAAGCGCTCAAGCGAAGTGGCTTGAAGCGCGCCCGCGAGCAAGGGCGCGAGGCCGACCGTCTTGAGCGCATGGCCGCCGAGCTGGCGACGTTCGGGCGCAAAGCCGCGGCGAGGAAGCGGCGCGCCGAAAGGCAGAGCGTGGCGCTCCGCGCGCTCGCGGCAACGGGCGAGCAGCACACGCGCACCCCCTCTACCGTGCTCGTGCGCGACCAGGCAAGCCGCACCGGCGGGCGAGTTGACACCCTCGTCAGCGTGGGGCACGCGACCATGCCAGGCGTCCTCGACGACGTGACGTTCAGCGTCCGCCGCGGCGAGCGCATCGTGCTGCTCGGGCCTAACGGCAGCGGCAAGAGCAGCGTCGTGCGGTTGCTCGCTGGCGACCTCAGCTCGGTGGGGCCTCTGACGGAAGTCAGCTACCTGCCTGGCCTGAAACTGCGGCTCGTCGATCAGGTCGAGAGAGGGTTGGAGCCTGACGTTTCGCTCCTCGCCCAAGTGGCCGCCGCGGTAGGGGGCGGCAAGGCAGCGCAGCTGTTGGCGGAGGCGGGAGTGCCACCACGCGCATGGGACCTGCTCCCCGCACAGGGCTCTGGCGGGGAGCGAGCGCGAGCGGGCCTGGCGCTCGCCTTCGCTCACCGCAGCGACTTGTGGCTTTTGGACGAGCCGACTAACGACCTCGACCTCGAAGCCGTCGAAGCGTTCGAGGCGCAGCTGACGGAGGCGTTGGACGCGAGTGGCGCCGCTGTGCTGCTCGCCACTCACGACCGGCGCCTGGCCGAGAAGGTCGGTGAGGTCGTTTGGTCCGTACAGGATGGGCAGCTCGTTCGTTACCGCGACGTGGCGGCATACCTCCGCAACGATCCCCTCGCTGCCGCGACCGCTCTGCCGGTCGCGGGCGAGGTCGTTGCCTCCCCAGAACCGCAGCCGGCCGATGACGAGCTCGTAGCCAGCCTGGAGGACGAGCGCGTTGCCCTGCTCAGGTCGCTGGCAGACCCGCTGCTGTTGTCCGAGCGCGACTCCGTCCGCCTCCGCCGCCGCATCGAGGTCATCGAGGACGAGCTCATGGAACATTACGCCGCTCAGTTGCCAGAGGCGCTGCCGCGTTACCGCGTGGTCGAGCACGGCCTCGCGGTCGTAGGTGACCTAGTTGGAGGACGCCTCGAGCTCCACTTACGCGGCTACGCACCTGACGACGAGAGCGTAGCTAGTGCGGCGGCCGCGGGCGTCGAGGCGGCGCTCAACGGCACCGTCGCGCACCTGCGCCTGCGCGAGCCCGCCGCTGCCTGCCTCCTCGAGCGCTCACGCAGCGCCCTCGTAGACGCGGCGGTGCGCCTGGCCTTCACGGTCCTCGGCGCCAGCGCCGTGCAGTTCCAGAGTGTCGAGCCGTTCAGTTCGCGGTGGTTGAAGGCTGCGGGCGACGACTGGCACACCGCGGACCTGGGCCACTTCCTGCGCGCAGAAGGCTGGGGCGTGGCGCGCGAGAGGCCAGCTCAGACCGGCAGAAGGGCGCGGAGGCGAGGCCGTGGTCGACGGTAGACGCTCGGGCCTCAGGCGAACGCCCGGCCTGTCCTACTGGCTGGCCGCAGCGGTAGCGCTCGTTGGCATAGCCGTGCAGTTCATCCCGTGGCCAGCGGCCTGGATCGACCGCGTCTACGTCGCGCGGTGGTTGCCGCTATGGCAGCGCGCGGCCGCGGCCTTGAGCGGCGACCTGACGTTCAGCTTGAGCTACGTTCTCGTCGGCCTCTCACTTAGCGTGCTGGCCGCCGGCGCCGTTACGGCACTGTTGGCGCCGCGGCGTGCCGCCAAGGGATCGAGCAGCCCGTGGCGGCCGCTCCTCGCGCCAGCGGCCTGGATCGTCGCCGTGCTCGGCGGCTGGTTCCCGTTCGGGTTCGGTCTGGCGTATCACGCCTCGAGCTTGAGCGCGGCCGTCGGCGCAAGCTCGCCGTCCGACTTGGACCGCGCCGTAGCATGGTCCCTCGGCGAGCTGAACGCGGCCGCCGCGCTGACCAGCACCACCACCGCTGGCGCTGACGGCGCGCAAGCGGGACTGCCGCCGCACGCGGCTCAGGCCGCGGCCAGCCGCTGCGTCGCGACCGCTGCCTTGAGCGTGCGCGAGGCGTTCTTGCCAGCCACCGTCTTAGCCCAAGGGGCGCCCCCGACCCTGCCTACTCGCGTCAAGCCGCTGCCGCCCGGCACGTTGCTGCGCTTCGGTTACGCGGGCATCGTCAGTCCGTGGTTGCTCGAGCCGCACGTCGACGCTGGCCTGCCGCCGACGTCAGGCTTGGCAGTGGCGCTGCATGAGCTCGCCCACGTCGCAGGTTTCGCTCAGGAAGCAGAGGCAGAGGCCATCGGGCTCCTAGCCGGCCTCACGTGCGATGCCTCGGTAGTGCGTTACGCCGCCGCCTTCCACCTGGCAAGCAGCGTGGCGGCGGGCATGAGCCAGGCAGAGCGCGCCACTTACGTCGGAGCGTGGCCCGAACGGGCGGTGGCGGACGCGCGCGCGGCTGCCGCCGCCAGCGCGCGGTACGAGATCAAGGCCCTGCGCAGCAGCGCCAACGTCGTCTATGACGCTTACTTGCGCGCCCAGGGTGGAGCAGATGGCCTACGCGAGTACGACCGCGGCACGCTCCTCGGGCTCGAACTGCTGCTGAAGCTAGGCGTCGTCTCCGGCGCTGGCAGCGACGTCGGCGAGGCCGACCTCCACAGCGGTCTCCCCTAGACTGCGGCGGATGAGGGCGTCCATCTCCGGGTCGCGGCCCATGAAGTCGCGGAACAGTTGCTCGGCGTCCTCGGCGTCACCGCGGGCGAGCACGGTCTCGGCGAACGCGCGGCCGGTCTCGGGGTTGAAGATGCCCTCCCTTACGAAGCGGCTGAAGGCGTCCGCGTCGAGGACCTCACTCCACTTGTAGGAGTAGTAACCCGCCGCGTAGCCGCCGGAGAAGACGTGCGTGAAGCGCGCCAAGCGTTCGCCGTGAGCGAAGTCTGGCCGCAGCTCCATCGGCGCCATGACCTCGCCCCCGAACTCGATCGGGTCGACTGCGCCGGCGGGATCGAACTCGCGGTGCAGTGCCAGGTCGACGGTGCCGAGCATGAGTTGGCGCATCTGCGCGGAGGCGGCCATGAAGTTGCGGCTCCTGGCGAGGCGCTCGAAGAGCTCGGTTGGCAGGGCCTCGCCCGTCTCGTGGTGGCGGGCGAACAGGTCGAGAGCTTCCTGCTCCCACGTCCAGTTCTCCATGATCTGGCTTGGGAGCTCGACGAAGTCCCATGACACGTTCATGCTCGAGCGCGCCCGTACCTCGACTCTGCTCAGCAGGTGGTGCAGTAGGTGCCCGAACTCGTGGAACACAGTCTCGACCTCGGCGTGCGTCAACAGCGCGGGGTGGCCGTCTTCAGGCGGCGTGAAGTTGCACGCGATGATGCCGACGTGCGGCGCGAACCCGTCGGAGGTCGGCCCGCCGGTCAGGAGGCCGTTCATCCAGGCGCCGTTGCGCTTCGATTCGCGCGGGAACCAGTCGGCGTAGAGGGAGCCGAGGAACGTGCCGTCCTCATGCTCGAGGTGGTAGACGGCGACCTCCGGGTGCCAGGTCGGCACGCCCGTCACGGGCGTCACCTTGGCGCCGAAGAGCTTCTGCGTGAGGTCGAAGAGGCCGTCGAGTACTTGCGGCAGCGGGAAGTACGGCCGTAGCGCCTCCTCGTCGACGTCGAAGCGCGCCATGCGCAGCTTCTCCGCCGCGAACGTGACGTCCCACGGCTCGAGGCGGACTATGCCGAGCTCCGTCGCCGCGAACCGCTGCAGCTCAGCCGATTCGGCCTCGAAGTACGGGCGCGTCCTGGTGACGAGGTCGGACTCGAAACGCGCGGCTCGCGCGCCTGACTTGATCATCCGGTCCTCGGTCTGCAGGTCCGCGAAGTCGGCGTAGCCGAGGAGTTCGGCGAGTTCGCGACGAAGCGCGAGGATGTCGCGCATGATGCCGCGGTTGTCATGTGGCTGGACGGTGCCGACCGCGAGGAAAGCCTGGAACAGCTCGCGCCGCAGTTCGCGGTCCTCGGCGTACTTGATGAACGTCAAGTAGGACGGCGCCTGCAGCGTGAAGCGGTAACCGGCGACGCCGCGTGAGGCGGCAGAAGCGCGGGCGCGGCGCACGGCGCCTTCTGGCAACCCGGCGAGGCGCCCCTCGTCCTCGATCAGCAGCTCGTACGCGTTGGTGGCGTCGAGGACGTTCTCAGCGAACTTAGTCGTGAGGCGCGCGAGTTCGACCTTGAGCTCCTCGACGCGACGGCGCGCCGCGGCGGGGAGGTTAGCGCCCGCGCGCCTGAACTCGTCGAGGGTCTTGCTGACGTGACGTGCCCGCACGCCCTCGAGCGCCGCGCCCTCCTCAGTGGCTGAGTAGGCGGCAAGCGACTTCCACAACTCATGGTTCGTGCTGAGCCTGGCGAGGAAGGCGGTCACCTCAGGCAGCACCTCGTTGACGGCCGCGCGCAGTTCCGGGCCGTCCAGCACCCCGATGAGGTGACGAGCCAAGCGGTACGGGTGCACGACGTCCTCTACCAAGTCGTCGAGCGCCTGCACGGTGTTGTCGTAGCTCGGCTCCGCTTCGCCGGCTTCCAGCGCGGCAAGGCGCGTCTCGGCCTCCGCAAGCGCTTCGCGCATGGCGGGCACGACGTGCTCAGGCTTGATCTTGTCGAAGGGGATCTCGAACTCAGTCGAGCGCAATGGGTTGTCGGACATGCGGGCTCCTCACGCGGCAGCTAGGCGCCTGCGGGCCCCGTTGCCAGCGTCAATGACTAGTCATCCTATAGGCCGCACCGCTAGGCGACCAAGCGCTCGCACGACAAGGGCGAGCGTCAGGCTGACGCCATCACGTACTCGGCTGGAACGGGCTGACTGAAGAGGAAGCCTTGACCCTCATCGCATTGCAGGGAGCGGAGGATGTTGTTCTGTTCCTTCGTCTCGATGCCTTCAGCCGTCACGCGCAGCCTCAAGCTCTTGCCTAGCGCGATGATGGCGCGCAGCAGGTCTACGTCGAGGCTAGGGGTGCGCGCGTCCAACTTGGAGACGAACGACCGGTCGATCTTCAGGCCATCGAGCGGCAGCGCCCGCAGTTGGGTGAGGGACGAGTGCGCGACCCCGAAATCGTCAAGGGCGACGTGCACGCCCATCGCGCGGACCTCTTCGAGCTTCTCGGAGCCCATCGCGAGCGTCTCGTGGCCAGTGCGTTCGCTGATCTCCAGCTCTAGCAGCCCGGGGTGGAGGTCGTAACGCGAGAGTACGGACTGGACGATGTGCCCGAGGTCGGCGTGGGCGAGGGCGGACGGGCTCACGTTGACCGCCACGCGCCGTGGCGTGCGTTGGCGTTGCCAGCGCTTAGCTTGTCTGCACGCGCGTTCCACCACCCACTCGAAGAGCTGCGGCCCGAGCTGCGACTCCTCCACGAGCGGCACGAAATCGGCGGGCTTGAGCAGGCCGCGCACGGGGTGCAGCCAACGCACGAGCGCCTCGACGGAGTTGACGGCGCCATTGTCTAGTTGCACGCGCGGTTGATAGTGCAGGAGTAGTTGGTCCTCTGAGATGGCGCGCTTCAGTTCGCCTTCGACGGCTAGCCGTGAGCGCATGGCCACGTCGATCTCGTCCTCGTAGAAGCGGAACGCGCCGCGGTGAGTTTCCTTGGCGCGCACGAGGGCCGCGGTGGCGCGCTCGAGCATCTGGCTGGCGGCGCGCACGCCGCTGCGCTGCATGTCTACCCCGATGCTTGCGGAGAGGTTCAGCGTCAAGCTGCCGTCCGAGTACGGCTCGCGGATGGAGGCGAGAACCTTCTCCAACGCGGGTAGGACCGCTCGCGGCGTCGGGAGGTCTGCTAGGAGGAGCGCGAAGGCGTCGCCTTCCAGGCGGGCGAGGGTGTCCGTGCGGCGCAGGGTGCGCCGTAGCCGCCTGCTTACCTCGGCGATGAGCTTGTCGCCGTGGCGTTGGCTGAAGGTCTGGTTGACGAACCTGAAGTGATCGAGGTCGAGGATGGCTAGCGCAACGCTCGTGCCGTTGCGGCGCGCCTGCAGTTGCGCCTGCTGGACGCGGTCCTCGAGGAGGTGAGCGTTCGGCAGACCGGTAAGGGGGTCGACGTGAGCGAGGCGCCACAGGTTGGCGGTGTCGCGGCGGGCGTTGCTGACGTCCTTCATCATGCCGTACACGGCGGTGATGCCCGCCTCGTCGCTGCGCCAACTGCGGGACGCGAAGTCCTCGACCCACATGACCTTGCCCCCCACGGTGATGAGGCGGAACTGGTCAGAGCGCCTCTCCTGCTCGCGGAGGCCTTGGAAGCGCTCGGCTAGTTGGGCGCGGTCATCAGGGTGCACGAAGCGCGTTAGTCCCTGCGTTGCTAGGTCGTCGAGGCTGTAACCCGTCAGTTGCTGCCACGCGTCCGACACCCAGGCGACCTCGTTGCGGCCGTCGTCGTGGAGTAGGAGCGCGTAGCTGAAGAAGCGCCCGTCGCCCTCGAGCGAGCCGGAGAGCTCGAGCTGCATGGCCTGCGCGCCGTTGGCGTGTACCTCGGCCGTCACGTCGCGGAAGAGGGTGAGAAGGTGCCGCGCCGCGCCCGAGCCAGCGTGGATGGGGTAGTGGCGTTGCTCCATCCATAACAGCGAGCCGTCGGCACGGTAGGTGCGCACGACGGTGGTCACGTGGCGTTGGGCGGCCATGGCCTTGCGCAGGAGGCGTTCGCCTTCCTGATCGGTGTCGTTGCGGAGGAGGAAGCCTAGGTTGCGGCCAACCACCTCTTCCACCGGAAAGCCCGTTAGCTCGGCGAGCTTGGTGGACGCGTACACGACGGGGTGACCGACACTACCTAAGTCCGAGATGCTGAACGGTTCGTCACCGAACAAGCGGGTCACCGCGTCAACGACGGTTGCCGTATCCGTGGCCTTCTGTCCGGCTGGCAACTCGCCGTCAATTGCGGTGGCTTGCAGTTCGTCCGGCGTTAGCATCGTTGTGACGCGCCTCCCTCGACTTGAAGGAGCGGCCATAAGGAGTAGCGATTCTCGCTCGCCCGAAGCGGGTTCCCTACCCGCCGCGCTGCGCTCCTTGGGCTCCCTCCAGCTCTTCCGCCACAGAACCTAGCACCGGTTCGGGCCCGCCTGTATGACATATTCACCTATCCGAGCGCACGAACGCCGCATGTGACACTCCTCACTAGGGTATCACTCGCCGCGCAACCGCCGGGCACGCACGCTCCTGAGCAGCAGCGCAACAGCCAGCGGAACCGCGGTGCACATGGCCATGCTGCCCCCGATCGAAGCGTCGAGTCTCACGGCGAGCGGGTAGCCAAGCGCAGCGGCCGCGACGGCCGCTGCTAGAGCAACGCCGATGACCGCAGACAGTCTCGTTGCCACGAGTAGTCCCGTTACCGCGGGCACGATGGCGAAGGCAACGTAAAGGACGACGCCGACGGCGTCGAAGGCTGCCACGGCCGTGACCGCGGTCAACACGAGCCAGAGTTGCGCCACGAGACGGGGCCTCTGCCTTTGCATGTGCGCCTGCTCGGGATCGAAGGCCGCCAACGCGAGCCGGCGGCGCGCCACCACGTAGAACGCCACGTCGCAAGCGAACACTAGCGCCAACAGGAGCGCTGCGCGCGGCACGCTGGCACCGAACACGCTTACGCTATCGAGCCACACGAACCCGATCTCGCCAAGCAGAACGGCGTGCGCGTCCACGTGCGCGTCACGCGCGAAGAGTCCGAGTAGAAGCACGCCAGCAGCGAACATGGCTGGAAAGACGAGCGCGACGGCGGCGTCGGCGCGCACGCGCTTCGAGGCGCTAAGGGCCTCGCTCGCGGCGACGGTGACGAGGGCGGCTACCGCTGCGCTCACGAGGCGCCATGGGCCGGGGAGGCCGCCCAAGGCTAGGTAGAAGACCGCGATGCCCAAGACCACGCCGTGGCTGATGGCGTCGTTGAGCATCGCCTGGCCGCGTACGGCGAGGATGGCGCCGGTAAGTGAGGCGGCCGCGGCGGCAAGTACGCCCGTGACGACGATGGCGACGGTTATCGTCACGTGTTCCTCACGCGCGCTGGGACTCGCGTCGGCTGGTAAGCAGCGCGACCCCCGCCACTGCGCTCGCCACTACGACGATCAGCGGACCGGTGGCGAGCCCGGGAGCACTAGCGCTGATCAACGCCCCGCTTAGAGCGCTGCCTGCCCCTATCGCGGCCCCACCCAGAACCATGCCGAGCAGGCTGCTGCTCCACTGTCTCGCGGCCACGGCGGGCGCCACGACGAGGGCCGCCATGAGGACGACGCCAACCATCCGCAAGCCGAGCACGATGGTGAGCGCCAAAACGCCCGTGAGGAGCGCATCTACGAGGCGAACACGCACTTGGGACGCGGCAGCGTACTCGCGGTCGAAGGTCGTCAACTTGGCAGGACGCCACGCGACCACCATCGTCGCGGTGCAGAGCACGACTGCCCCGGCAAGCCACAGTAAGTCACCACGCAGCGTGGCGGCGGCCTGGCCGAACAAGTAGGCCTCGAGCCCCGCCTGGTGCCCACCGGCCGAACCTTGCACCCGCGTCAGGAGCACCACACCGAGCGCGAACCCGAGGCTGAGGCTCACTCCGAGGGCGGCGTCCGACTTGATGCGCGGGAGGCGCGAGAGGTGGAGCGCGGCGAGCCCAGCCGCTAGCCCACTGACGAGCGCGCCAGCCAGGATGGGGCCGGCACTGCGTTCGCCACTTACCAAGTAACCCACCACCACCCCGGGTAGCGCTGCATGCGCCATGGCGTCACCCAGCAGGCTCTGGCGCCGCAGCACGGCGAAAGCGCCAAGGCCGCCAGCAACGCCGCCGAGGAGCACCGCGCCGGCACCAACGATGAGCACGGTCGGGTCACCTAGGAAGGCAAGTAGGTCAGGCATGCGTCGCCTCCCATACCGCGGGCACCGCCAGCAGCTGTGTGCCGTAAGTGGAACGCAGGTTCTCCAGCGTGAGACACTCCGTGAGCGGCCCCGCTGCGATCACCTTGCGATGAATGAAAGCCAGCCAGTCGAAGTGCGCCTGGAGCGTCGACAGGTCGTGGTGGACGGCGACGACGGTGCGCCCACTCGCCACCAGGTTGCGTAGCGTCGCCATCAGGGCCGCCTCCGACGGCGCGTCGACACCCGCCAGCGGCTCGTCGAGGAGGTAGAGGTCGGCGTCTTGCACGAGGGCGCGGGCGAGGAACACCCGCTGCTGCTGGCCACCAGATAGCTTCGTGATCTGCCGCCTGGCGAGGTCCGCCATGCCGACTTCCGCTAGCGCCTGCATCGCCCGGTCCCGCTCGCCCCTGCCGATGCGGCGCCACCACCGCAACTCGCGATAAAGGCCCATGAGCACGACGTCGAGGACAGTCGCTGGGAAGTCCCAGTCGACGCTCCTTCGTTGCGGAACGTACGCCACTAGGTGGCGGCCAGCTGCGGCTCGCTTCCCTAGCACCTTCACGTCGCCCGTTGCGCTTGTCAAGCCGAGCACGGCTTTCATGAGGCTGCTCTTACCTGCCCCGTTGGGGCCGACGATGGCCGCCAGAGTGCCTTGAGGGATGCTGAGGTCGACGTCGGTAATGGCGTGCGTCTGCCCGTAGCTGACGCTCACGCCGCTCAACTCCAGGGCGGGAACTGCGGCGTGAGCGCTCACTTCGCGCCCTCACCCGACGAAGCAGCTGGCAAGATGGTGACCCACTCGGCCACCGAGGTAGGTAGCGGCAAGACTTCTCCGCCTAACGCGCGGGTGATGACGGTGACGTTACTGACGAGCATGCCAAGGTAAGTGCCTGCGCTCGAGCCCTCTACCCCCATGGCGTCGCCGTAGAGTTCAGGACCGAGCACTGCCGTCCCGCCGCGGCTGGCGACGGCGTCTAGCACGGCTAGCACGGTGCGCGGGTCGATGGTGCTCTCGACGAACAACGCACGCACCCCTCGCGTGACGACCAGGTCAGCTACGCGGCGAACGTCCGCCACGGCTGCCTCGGAGTCCGTGCTCAGGCCCTGGATGCCGACGACCTCGACGTCGTACGCCCGTCCGAAGTAGTGGAACGCGTCGTGTGCGGTGACCAGCACGCGTCGTTCTCTTGGCACGCTCGCCAGGGTCGCCTTCGCCCAGTCGTGAAGCGCCAAGACACGTTGCTCGTATGCGGCCGCGCGTTCGGCCAACCCCTCCACGCAGTCGCTGGCTCCGTCGGGCGCTCGAGCAGTGAGCTCGGTGGCCAACAGTTCGGCGATCACCCGCGCGGTGCCTGCCCACGCTGCTGCACTGAGCCAGGCGTGCGGATCTGCTACGCCGCTAGGGTGAACCAGGCGTTCGCCTTTGGGCACGGCGAGTTCCGCCACGGCGGCCGTCGTGACGCGCTTCCCGAGTTCGGTTAGCGCGGTTGCCAGCCGCCCCTCGAGACCTAGCCCTGAGTAGAGGATCACGTCGGCGGCGGCTAGCGCAGCGACGTCGGAGGCGCTGGCGCGGTAGAGGTGCGGGTCCGTGCCTGGGCCCATCAGGGTGACGACGACGGCGCACTCCCCCGCTACGGCCTTCGCCACGTCTCCGACCATGGCGGTCGTGGCGACGACCTGGAGGGGCGGCTGCGCGAAGCCGGCGCCGCTCAAGACTAACGCTAGCCACAGTAGGCGCCATGCACGCCCTGCGCTCGGGGGAATCGTCGCGCGGCTATCTTTATTAGGCATGTCCACTCCTCGTATTTAGACACGTCTAATCTAGGTGCTGCCGCGAGCCCCCGTCAAGCGCTCGAGCTGAGCGCGAGCTGTTTCAGCCCAAGTTGGAACCGAGGAGGAGCGCAGCCAACTCTCGCGAGATGACGATCTCGTCAACGGCAGCTACCGCTCGGCCTCTCCTGCCGCCTTCCACCTGCAGGCGCAAGAGATGGCCGAGCGCGTCGCGGCCGATGACCTTCACGCGTGCGCCCGGTATCAGCCGCAACTCCGTTAGGTGCCCGAGCGTCTCTGGCTCCTGGCTCCTGACCCTATGGATCTCGAAACGCGCGCCCGCCTCGACAGCCGCCAGCACGTCGCTTGGCGCTTGCGGCAGGCTGCCGTCAGGCCGTGGGATCGGGTCGCCGTGGGGATCGAACGCCGGCTGGCCTAAAAGCTGCGCGAGCCGCTCGGTGAAGCGCTCCGACATGACGTGCTCCATGCGCTCGGCCTCTTCGTGGACTTCCTCCCAGCCGTAGCCAAGTTCGCGGATGAGGAAGGTCTCCAGCAGCCTGTGGCGGCGCACTAGCCGCAGCGTTTCGCTCAGGCCTGCGGGCGTGAGGGTCGCGCCCCTGTACGGCTCGTAGAGGATCATGGCGTCACGCGCGAGCTTCGTCAGCATGGAAGTAACGGACGGCGCCGTTACCCCAAGCTCGCGGGCGATGTCGCCGGTGGTAGCGGGGCCAGAGCCACTTAGCAGCAAGATGGCCTTGAGGTAATCGCCGACAGATGTCGATAGGCGCCCTGTAGCTAGCGCATCATTGGCTTCCGGCATACCGGATGCTACCCCCACTCGCGCCGCCTGTCAGCGCTCCGCGACCCTCGCTCGATACCCCTACCGGGTATCTTGGCCGACTCTCTTGGCTGCCGCACGATGCTAGATTCCTTGGAGATGGAGGCGCTGATGCCCAAGCAGGTTCACAGGCAAGACGTGGTCATTATCGGAGGAGGGCCCGCTGGCCTAACGGCTGGGGTTTACACCGGCCGCGCCCAGCTCTCGACGGTCATCCTCGAGAAGGGCCTACCCGGTGGGCAGATCGCTCAAACGGACGAGGTCGAGAACTACCCCGGCTTCCCAGACGGCATCAGCGGTCCCGAACTATCGCAGCGCATGGTCGCGCAGGCCGAGAAGTTCGGTGCGCGCATCCTCATGGAAGAGGTCACCGGGCTAGCGCCGCACCCTCACGGCGGCTTCCTCGTAAGCGGTTTTGAGGCCGACTACCACGCTAACGCCGTGATCATCGCAACCGGAGCCAACCCGCGCCGCCTAGGCGTGCCAGGTGAGGACGAACTCTACGGTCGCGGCGTGTCGACGTGCGCGACTTGTGACGGCTTCTTCTACCGCGGCAAGGAAGTCGTGGTCGTAGGTGGCGGTGACGCGGCCGTCGAGGAAGGCTACTTCCTCACTAAGTTCGCTTCCAAGGTGACGATCGTCCACCGCCGCGACGAACTCCGCGCCAACAAGGCGGCTCAAGAGCGCGCCTTCGCCAACCCCAAGATGGTGTTCAAGTGGAACACCGTAGTCACGGAAGTGCTCGGCGCAGACGGGCAAGTCGCTGGCGTAAGCACGCTGGATACGGTCACGGGGGCTACTGGCACGCTTCCCGCAGACGGGGTCTTCATCTACGTCGGCCACGAGCCGAACACCGGCTACTTGGCCGGGGTGGTCGGGCTGCGGCCAAGCGGCTACGTCGACGTGCACGACGAGGTGTACACGAGCGTACCCGGGATCTTCGCGGCTGGCGACGTGTCAGACGAGATCTACAGGCAACTCGGCACGTCGGTGGGCGCTGGCACGCGCGCCGCGATGGCCGTCGAGAAGTGGCTAGTCGAGCACGATGTCGAGTCCGTTACGCAGGCGGCGCCAGCGCCAGGCCAGGCGGCGCAGGCCCCGGCCTGACCGAGCGGCCGCCTACTGGCGCAGCAAGAAGTCGTAGACCAACAACACGCCGTTGTGGAGGGCAAGCAAGTGATGGCCGTCGCTCCACAACGGCGTTCCTACGCAGGCACGCCAGCTAGAGACGGGCCCGCCGTCCTCCGCCAGCACCGTCAGCCGCACGAACTTGCCGTCGGGCACGGCCGACCAGCCGGAACCGAGCACCTCGCCAGCTACTTGCGTCGGCGCCGCCTGCGCCGCGTTTACGGGCGACTCGGGGACGGGTTCAGGTGCCGTCTCCTCCGCCACCTCGGCGCTACTGGCAGCGCCGCCCGTTAAGTCGCCAGGCCAAGTGGCCTCCGCCAGTGCGCCGGTAACGCTGCGGCTAGCTAAGTCGAGGCGCGCGCTCTCTGGAACGGCGGGCAGCAAACCGGGGTCTATGCCCAGGTAGGCGATGGGCCCAGACGGCGTCATGCCGCTTGCCGGCAGCCCAACACCCAGCAGTTCGGGGCCGTCGGCGGCTCCAGGCACGACCCTCTCGACCACGATGAGGCGCGGCACCTCGTCGCCTGGCGGCACGTACTTGCCCGCCATGACTTCTGCCACGCCAACGCCAAGGCGATCCGCGATCAGCGCCACGAGGTTGTTGAGGTAACCCTGGCGCACGTCGGAGCTCTCTTGCTGCCAGGCGTCCGGCCAGAGCTGCAGGTCGCGCACGCGCAGGCGCACGCCGTCCTCGCTCTCGACGAGTTGCCAGGCGTTGAAGCGCTCGACTGCGCCCGCGCGGAAGATCACGTACTCGGCCTGCCCGAGCGGCACGCGCCATTGCAGCCTTAGCGCCAGCCCGCCCCGTGGCAGAGCGAGGAGGCGCGCTTCCCTGCCGCTAACGTCCTCCTGCAGCAGCAACCTTGGTGCAAGCGGCGTGATGCCTTGTGGGATGGCCTCGGCTAGCGCGGGCACGGGCCTGCCGCCGCCAACGTCCGGCATGGCTTCGGCGTAGTGCAGCGCCGCCTGACGGTTCGCGAACGCGCCGACCCGCACCCTGAAGACGGCGCCCTGCGTCGAAGTCGACCGCACGGCGTACGCCGGGTACCCCTCTCGGAGGAGGTCGTTGACGATCACTAGGGCGGCGTCGCTGTCGGAAAGCGCGACGACCTGCACCGTGTAGTTGATGGGCTGCGCCGAGGCGAGCTGGGCGCCGCAGACCACGACCATGACCAGGGCGAGCAGCGCATGACCACCGCGCCGCCCGCCCCAAGGTCGGCGCCAAGGCACTAGAAGTCCTTCCGCTCGAACAGCACTACGGCGATGGCGGCGAAGAGCGCGCCATACAGGGCGATGAGCGCGATCACCCACGAGAGGTCGGAGGTGGGCGCAGCGTAAGCGTTCAACTGCGTGGTGAGCAGGAACGGCTCGAGCCGCGGGAACACGATGAGGAGCTGCATGAGGATGAGGGTCGCCATGGTGGCCAGCGCGCCGCCAGCGGCGTTCATGAACACTACGGTGAACATGACGGCGAGCATGGCGATCGGCACGAGCGCGACCGCGGCCAGCAAGTAGCCGCGACCGAGCTCGGCCATGGCAGCCCCAGCGCTCATCGAGCCGGAGCCGAGGAGACCGGCCTCGCCGAGGCCCGTGCCGCCGATGAAGCTCCCGAAACCGAACTGCGCCCCTGCCACCAGGGCCGCGAGCAGGAAGACCGCTAGCAGGACGAACGGGTAGAGCGTAGCGGCCACGAGTTTCGCGGCCAACCAGTTAGGACGCGTCACTGGCCTGAGCAAGATCGTCGGCAGGGTGCCGTTGGCGATCTCGACGCCGAGCAGTTCAGCTGCCGTGATGGCCGTCAGTAGCGGGAGCAGGAACTGCATCGACGAGAGCAGCCCAAGCGCCGGCACCTGGTAGGCGGAGACCAGGAAGAAGCCGTAAACGTCGAAGATGCCAGGCGCGTACGCCCACAGCAGCGGGAAGACGATCACTAGCAGCAGGCCAACACGTACGCTCGTGAGGCGCCACAGTTTCGCCAGCTCCATGCGCAGCAGTACGCTCATGACGCTTCTCCCGGGTAAGCGACTGGCTCGATGACGCCCGTGCGCCGCGCGCGTTCTGCGCTGACGCGCTCGCGGTAGTAGGCGCGCAAGTCGAACACGTCGCGGTTCATCTCAAGCACCCCGACACCGCCCTGCGCGAGAACGCCGGTGACGGCAGCGAGGTCCTTGGCGCTGGCAGGGATGAAGACGACCTCCGTGCCGCGCACGCTCGCGTGCTTGACGTGCGGCGAAGCGCTAAGCAGGCGCACGGCCTCATCGATGTTCGTCGGCCGCAAGCGGTAACGCTCGCGCCGGTCGAAGAGGTTGACCTCGTCGATCAGCACGCCCTCTTCCAGGATGGCAACGCGCGTGCAGTAAGCCACCACCTCGTCGAGGTGGTGGGTGGAGAGGAGCACGGCGGTGCCCTCCTCCGCCGCCTTGCGCAGCACGGAGTGCACGAGGTGCAGGCTAAGGGGGTCCATGCCGCTTGCGGGCTCATCGAGTATGAGAACCCGCGGGCGCGTGAGGATGGCGGCCGCCACCCCGAGACGTTGACGCATGCCGAGGCTATAGACGCCGACCTTACGCTCGCTCGCGTCCGACAGCTCCATGAGGTTGAGGACCTCCGCTATGCGGCCCGGCTCGACGCCGCCAGCGAGCGAAGCGTGCAACTGCAGGTTCGCGCGGCCAGTGAGGTACGGGTAGAAGGCGGCGGGGGCCTCTACGACTGCGCCCAGCTCGCGGCGCACCTCTGGCCGCAAGTGAGGGTCCTTACCCATGATGCTTACGGTGCCTGAAGTCGGGAAGGCGAGGCCTGAGACCAGGCGGATCACGGTCGTCTTGCCGGCGCCGTTCGGGCCGACCAACGCGTACACCTCGCCAGGGTTGACGCGGAAGGTGAAGTCCTTGACCACCTGCCGTTTCCCATAGACCTTGGTGAGGCGCTCGCTAGCGATGGCAGGTGTCGACATGGTCCTCCTGGCGGCAGTCTAGGGGTAACTCCCCGGTACCAGCGATAACATTCTTCATGCAGAAGTTGATGAACCGTCGCTGTCGGACGCGTGGTCGTCTCGACCATCGCCTCCGCGCACCTGCTCCATGAGCATCACGTCGAGGACGTGGTCGACGCAGCGTTCGACGGCACGATCGAAGTCGGCCGCCTCGACGACCGGAACGCCCCGCAGTTGCGCCTGTTGCGTGACGTACTCCTGGATCACGCGGATCTCGACGAAGTGTTCGATGTACGGCTGCTGCGCTCGCTTCAGGCGCGTTTGGCCCTCGCGCGCAGCGAAGTGCTTGAGGTGATCCTCCTCGTCCGTCACCGAGAGGACGATGTTGATGACGGTGGCGTCGCGGAACTCCCGCGCAGGTGCGATGCCTGGCACGAGTTGAACGCCTTCCATGACGATAGAGGTCGCCTCGTAGATGTTGCGCTCGACGATGGCCGTAAGCGCCGGGTTGAGCTGGTGCACTTGCGCCAAGAAACCGCGCAGCACGCGCAGGCGCTCCGGCCGCGCAGTCTCGCGCTCGCCAGGGAGCAGCTCTGCCCGCCACGCCTCGTAAGTGCTGGCGTGCAGGATCGGACTGAGCTCCGGACCGATGAGCGACCGCAGCGCTTGCCGCGCCGAGTCGGTCGACACGATGCGCGGGATGCCGAGCCGGTACCCGACCTCGGAGGCGATGGCCGACTTGCCGACCCCTGGAGCGCCGCCGAACAGCACGACGATCGGGCGCTCCCGGTTGCGGGCCTCGCGCATCATGGCGTAGCGCTGCGCGAACTCCTCGCCCGCCTCCAAGCGCAGTAGGCGCACGACTTGACCGCGCACCTGCTCGCGCTTCACGACCGGCACGTGCAGTGCGTACAGGGCTTCCTCCACGCGCTTGGCCAAGTTGTGCGACATGTCCGGACTGAGCCCAACGGCCGTTAGCGACTGCGCCAAGATGCCGCGCGAGAACGGCAGCGCCAGGCCGCCAGGCTCCTGAACGCGCACTTCGAAGCTGCTCGAGGTGATGGCCTCGTAACGCAGGCGCAAGTCGCGCCCGAAGCGGCCCTCGAGCACGAGCGCTACCCGCCGCGTAAGGTCGGCCCGCTCGAGATGCTCGAGCCCCTCGCTCCGGATCCCCTGCTCGACTTGGAAGGCAACGACGTTGGCCTCCTTGAAGCCGAGCCCCACTTTCTCCAACGCGGAGGTCAGGCGGCGGCGCGAGAAGCGCTCCCCTGGCGGCGCGACGCCTTCACCAGTCGCGCTTACGGGCCGCGGTTGCAACACGATGATGGGCACGAACGGGGGCGTCTGCCGCAAGAAGCGCGTCGCAGCGGCGCCGGAGACGCGCCGCCTCACGCCCTCCGCTAGGAGGCGCATCAGGTGGTTGAGTTCGACGCGGCGCGAGGCGCTCTCGCGCAGCTGCGCCTCGAGGTCCTGCGCGAGGTCCATGGCCTCCTCGGTCGGCACGCCCGCGCTCTGCAGCGCCTCGACCAGCACCCCTGCCGAGAACGAGTAGCGCTCGTCACCGCGCACTACGCGCAAGTCGCGGGACTTCATGGCGCGAACTGGTCCTCGTCCGCCGCGCCCGCCTTGCCGTACAGGGCGGTGAGCAGGTCGCGCACGACGTTACCCGTGAAGCCCCAGATGTTCCGCCCCTGCCACGGGTACGAGTAGATGCGGCGGCGGTACTTGAGCAGCTCGCCGACGCGTGAGCTGGGACTGATCGCCGCAAGGTCGGCTAGCGGAACCGTGAAGGTCTCCGCCACTTCGTTAGGGTCGGTTTCCAGCGCTTGCGGCCAGTCGAGGACGGCAACGAGCGGGGTAGCCACGTAACCTGCAGGCGACGGGTGGTCGGATAAGCGCCCGACGACGTCTTCTGGCCGCACCACCAAACCAACCTCCTCGCGCGTCTCGCGAATGGCGGCAGTCACGTCGTCCTCGCCCACCTCGAGCCTGCCGCCTGGGAAGGCGATCTGGCCAGCGTGGCTGCGCAGGTTGCTCGACCTGACGGTGAGCAGGAGTTCGGACCCCTTGGTGCCAAGCAGGATGGGCACCAGGACGGCCGCCCTGCGGAAGCCCGGGATCTCCAAGGCCTTCGGTGCGCAAGCCGCTAGCCGCGCACGTACCTCGACCGCCGAGAGTCGCTCCGGTTGGTTCACCGCCCGAACTCCATCACCCGCAACATGCGCGCCATGCTACCCCTCGGCTCGGCGCAACGAGACGTACGCCCAGTGCCTGCCGGTAACCCCGCGGTCGCGGCGGTGGCTGTAGAACGCCTGCGCGTCGCAGTGGGTGCATAGTCCTAGGTCGCTTACGTTGGCAGGGCGTACGCCGGCGCGCTCGAGCGACCACAAGTTCGCGGCGGGCAAGTCAAGGTAGAAGCGCCCGGCAGTGACGGGGTCGGGCCGCCAGCATGCGTCTGGCACACCAGCGGCGACGAAGGCGTCGATGACTTCAGGGCCGACCTGATAACAGGAGCCCCTCATGCATGGACCTAGCGCCACGCGAACGTCGCTCGGGCGGCTCTGGTGGCGCTCTGCCATGGCGGTCACCACTTTGCCAGCGAGTCCGGCCGCCGTCCCGCGCCAACCGCAGTGCGCGGCTCCAACGACGCCCTTAAGCGGATCGTGAAACAGCAGCGGCACGCAGTCTGCGGTGCTGACTACCAGCAGCACGTCAGCGCGATCGGTCACCGCCGCGTCTGCCTCGTCCACGAACCAACCCGGATCGCCCGACAAGACCCGGTCGCCGTGCACTTGGTGGAAGGCGACCACTTGAGCGCGAGAGTAGCCGAGGTCGCCGAGGAGCAGGTCCCGGTTGCGTTCGACGGTCGCCCCGTCATCGCCGGAGCTCAGGCCGAGGTTGAGACCAAGGTAAGGGCCAACGCTCACCCCGCCCGCGCGGGTAGTGAACCCGTGAGTCACGTCCCAGGCAGCTGCCCTCAGGAGACTGCTCACTCGGCGTCGCTGGCCAGGTCTTGGGCTGGCAGCCTCTCCCCCGCGCGCACCGCGACCGCCAAGCGGTTGCCAGCTGGCGGGAAGGGGCAGACGTAACCCTCCGCGTATGCGCAGTACGGGTGGTAGGCGTAGTTGAAGTCCAACACGAGTTCGTCGGGCGCAGACGTGGAAAGTCGCGGGTCGAGGTAGCGTCCAGCGCCGTACGTCTCGCGCCCTGACGTGGCGTCCGCGAACGGCAGGAAGAGCCGCGGCCCATCAGGCGCGTCAGTCGGGGCGAAGAGCGTCAACGCCGCGCTGTGACCCTCGAGCTCGAAGGTCGCCGTGCCGAACTCGATGAACAGCCGCTCCTCGCCGCTGCTGGTAGCCAGCATGATCGGCCGCTGCTCGCTTGCCCGTGCTAGCCGCGCGACGACGCGCGCGGCCTCGTCCTCGGGGTAGTAGCTGAGGCCAACGAAAGCGGGCGCGCCGTAAAGGGGCGAGTTGCGGCTGGACGCCAAGTACTCGTCCTTCTGCTGCCGCCACTCCTCGAGGGGCGTGAGGAAGGCGAGCGGCTCCACGTTAGTAGTTCCTCGCCGTCACCTCGAGCGGCGAGTTGCCAACGAGCCACTCGGTGACGGCGTGCACGCAGCCGCGCGTCGCCGGGGTGATCAGCGGGTCGCCGAAGCTCTCGAGGCGCACGATGACCTCGTCGGGCCGCCGCTGCTGCGCGAGAACCAGGAGCTGCTGCACGAGGTCCGGTTCCTCGACCGTGGCGCGTACCAGCAGGCGCCCTTGACCGTCGTCACCGCCGAACGAGCGCATGGCCTCGTGCAGGATGACGTGGCCGCCCTCGTAAGGCAAGACGACTTTGGTGAAGGGGGCGTGGGGCGGCAACGTGCCGCGCAGCAGGGCGTGTGGCATTATGGCGGGCCTTTCCAACGGGGGAAGCTGTGGCGCGGTTGCGCCGTTGCGGCGGAAAACCACGTAGTAGAGGGGCTTGCCTTGCTCGCGCCACTTGAGGGCGTACTTCGTCTCGAAGACGTCGGCTGGCGCGTCAGGCCGCATGGCCGTGTAGAGGCCGCTAGCGGCAGCTTCCTCCAGCGCGAACTCCAAGTAATCAGGGTGATCGGTCGCCAAGCGCAACTCGCCGGCATGGCGCAGGCGTGAGCCGGCCAACTCGAAGAAGTGACGACTGAGGAGGCGGTGCTTGGCGTGCCGTTCCTTCGGCCACGGGCATGGGAAGTTGACGACGAAAGCGTCGACCGACTCGGGGGCGAACAGTTGCCTGACGGCCACATGCGCGCCTGCCTTCGCCAGCCGCACGTTGGAGACGCCTGAGCGGCTCACGCGCCGGAGGGCGCGCTGCAGGCTGCCGGAGGACACCTCGAGCCCAACGAAGCGCATGTCGGGTTCGGCGAGGGCGCGGCGCACCGTGAAGCGACCGTCGCCGAAGCCGACCTCGACCGTCAAGCCGCGCGGCTCCTGCGCGCCCGCGAACACCTCATCCCAGTTGGTCGGGAACGGCAGCGCACGCCACCTGAGCAGCGGCTTCGAGCCGGCGGCGGCTGGCGCCTCGAGTGGTGCACGGGTCATGGTTGCTCCGTCACGGGCCTAACGAGCAGCGCCTCGTTCACGCGCAGGTCAGCGCGCACGAGAGTGTCGCGGCCGAGTTCCAGGTACGGGCCCGCGCCTTGCGCTTCGTGGATGGTGAAGAGTTGAACCGTACCGTCGTCGCGTCTGCACGCCACTTGCTTGATGGTGTGGCCAAGCACCTTCTCCCATGCGCTGATGATCGACGGGTCGAGCCCAACGGCGCCTGAGGCTAGGCGGGTGGTGGAGAGGCGCGTAACGAGGCGCGCAGTGCGCGCCCTGCGGTTCTGCAGCTTGAGCACGCCGGTGCGCACGAGCCGGTCGCAGACGAGGAGGGCCGCCTCTGGTTCTATGCCGAGGTCGAGGGCTATGCGCGTGACGCTGCGGCGCCCGTCGACCAGCGCCAACACCCGCTGCTCATCTGGGGTGAGGGTCACGTTGCGCGCCATGCCGTCAGGTGGCACGACAGGCACGGCGTCGCGCGAGACGGCGTGTTCCTCAGAAGCGCCGCGCCGCGACTCGTCAAGGCGCCTAACGCCCTCGAGCACGAGGTTCTCCGTGTTCACCTCGATGCTGTTCGTGGGTGACGGCAAGCCGATACGGAACTCGAAGCCGCCGCGTTCGTCGCGGAAGAGCGCGTAAACCGCCTCCTCGCCGTGGAGTTCACCGAACTCGGCGTGAACGACTTGCCCGCGGTCGAAGTAGATGCGCGCCAACCCAGCGGGGTGTTCGACAGCCAACCGCCCGGTGCGCTTCGCGGCCGAGAGCAGCTGGAAGAGGTCGACTAGAGAGAAGAGGCCTAACGTGCCTGTCACGGGCGCCATCCTATCGCGGAGTGCCGCCCCGGTCGGTATGCCTCGCCTCATCACGGACGCCGCACCGACCAGGCGCCAGCCTCAGTGAACTCAGACGTGGCCGGTATACTGCGCCAGTGCTGAAACGCCTTCAGAGAGCGCTTCTCCGTGAGACGACGGGGCTTTACCCGCTTGGCGTGGCCGCCATCTGCTTGCTGCTCTCCATCGACTTCCTTAGCGTGCTTGCGCGCTTCTTGGTGCAACAGAACGCCACCTTGGGCGATATCGGGGCCCTGTTGCTCTATCGCCTACCGTGGTTCTTGCACCTCGCGCTGCCAGTTGCCGTCGTCTTCGCCGTTCTGCTAGCTGGTGGCCGCATGGCGCGGGACTCGGAGTTGAAGGCCGCGTACGCCATGGGCGTCGCACCGGCAACGCTCCTCTGGCCACTCATCCTGTTCGGGGTGGCGGTCGGTGCACTGTCGTTCGTCAACAACGGCTTCCTCGAGGCGCGCGGCGAGGCCGCGTACCAGCAGCGCCTCGACGCGTTCGTTTACGCCCGTCCGCCAGCCGAGGTCCAGGTGAACGCGGCCTACCGCATCGGGGACGCCATCTACTTCGCCGCCAGGGTGAGGGCAGTGGTGGACGATCCGACCCTCGCGAACCTCGACGGAGTAGTGGTGCAGGCGCAAGACGGTGCGCTTTACAGCGCCCGCAGCGGCCGCTGGGACGCTCAGACGCGCGTCTGGATCCTTCAGGCCGGCCAAGTCACGAGGCCTGGCCAGGCGCCCGCGCCGTTCACCGACGTGACGCTGCCTTTCGCGCTCGAATCAAGCCCTACCGAGACGCTCGTGCGCGCCGCGCAGCTCCCCGTCGATCAGTTGTGGCAGCAACTACGCTCCGTCTCCAAGGCGGGAGGCAACACGCGCGAGTTGAGTTACGACCTCAACAGACGCGTTGCCGACGCGTTCAGCGCGGCCATCTTCGCGGTGTTCGCCGGCGCGATCGCTCTACGCGTCAGGGGCCGCGCAGCTGGCTTCGCCTGGACCATCGTGCTCCTCGTCGGCTTCTGGGCGACCTGGATCCTGGCGGGCAACCTGTTCGACTCCGGCGCCCTAGGGCCGCTCGCCGCCGCGTGGCTGACCCCGCTCCTCGCAGGCGTCGGCGCGCTGGTCCTCGCCTCGCGGACATTGCGCTCATGACGCGCTGGGGCCGCTACCTCATCAGCGAGACGGTGCCGATGTTCTTCGCCGGCGTCGTTGCCCTCGTGCTACTCCTCCTGCTCTACTTCTTCCTCGGCGTACTCGCCGACGTCCTCGCCCGCGGCGTCAGCGTCTCACTGCTCGCGCGTTACCTACTGTTCAAGCTGCCAGCCGCCGCCGCGCCTGGCTTGCCGCTCGCCCTCCTCTTCGCCGCCCTACTGACCATGACGCGGCTCGGGCAAGACGGTGAGCTCAAGGCCGCGCTGCTCCTAGGTCTTGGGCCGCGGCGTTTCGTCATGCCGCTACTTGGGCTTGGGCTGGCGGTCAGCGCGGTCGCGCTCGTGAACAACGAGTTGGTCGTGCCGTGGAGCGAGCGCCGGGCAGCAGAGGTCGAGAAGGACATCATGCTCGTGAGCCCGGAGACCATCGTGCAGGCCGGCTCGTTCTTCACGGACTCCCTCGGACGCAGCATCTTCATCGGACAGGTCTTGCCTGGTGGCGAGTTCCGCGACATCACCGTGATCACGCCTGGCGGTAGTAGCGGGCCCCGCGAGGTGATCACCGCCGCGAGCGGCGCTTCCGACCCGCAAGCCGGCGTGTGGCGCCTGCACGACCTCGCGTTGCGGGTATTGCGCGACGGACGCCTCACGCTCGACGTGCGCTCGGAAGAAGCGGTCCTGCCAGTAAGGGGTCTAGCGGCCACGTCGTCCGCCTCACCTGACCTCGTCTACTTGCCACTGCGCGAACTCGTGCAACGCCTACGCAGTCCCGACACGGAGGAGAAGCCGGCGGAGTGGACCGCGCTCCACCGCAAGCTGGCGGAGCCGCTCGCCGCGACGTCCTTCGCCATCTTCGCCGCGGCAGTCGGGCTCTTCACCTTCAGGCGCGGCGCCAACCTCGGCTTCGTTGCGGCGCTGCTCCTTACGTTCGTCTACTACGCTACGTGGAGCGTGACGAAGCTCCTTGGCGCACAAGGCACGGTTCCAGCGTGGGCGGCTGGCTGGGCGCCCGTTGCCCTCTACTTGCTGGCTGGCTTCGTTCTGCTGCTCGCCGCGAGGCGGCGCTAACCCCATGCGGCAAGGTTCGTGGCTGCGCCCACTTGGCGCGCTCCTGACCTTGGCGCTGCTTGTCCCTTGGGCCACGGCGGCGCGCATCAGCATCGACGCCAGCTCAGACCCAGAGAGCAGCCTCGAGATCCGCACCCTCACCCTGCCGGGCGGCAGCGAGGTCGCCCTCTACGTACTCTCAGGCGACGGCCTAGTCGTCCGCATCGACGAGGACACGCTCGAGGCCGACCACGTCGAGGTTGACCTAACGAACCGCGTCGTGCGCGTGATCGGGCCAGGCTCGTTCACGACCGGGGAGGAGACCGTGACGGGCGAGGACCTGATCATCGATCTGCGGGCAGAGTCGTTCAGCGGCGACGACGTGCTCATCGTCACGCAAGCGATCGACGTGAAAGGCGACCGCGCCAGCCGCGTGCCCGGCCTCATAAGGGTGGCGATGGGGTTCTTCAGCCCGTGCACGAGATGCGGGCAGGAGCTCGAGGACTACGCCTTCAAGGCAGGCAAGATCGAGATCTACCCTGGCGACCGCCTCGTGGCGTACGACGTGACCGTGCTGATACGGGGCGCGTCCGTGCTTGCACTGCCGCTCATGGTGCTGCCGCTCGCGCCGCCTGACCGCCAACCACGCATCGAGTACGTCACTGGCAACGCGACGAGCCGCGCGCGCCTCTCCCTCAACTGGCCTTATGCGGCTGGCGCCGACGCTTACGGAGACGTCGGGCTGCGCTACTACGCAGACGTGCTCCCCGGCGGGTCCGCGTTCGGCGACTTCTTCCTTGGCGGCAGCGTGCTCGAGAGTTACCTCGGCGGGTCGTTGAACCACCGCTACTACACGGAGCGCGGCAAGGGCGAGTTCTTCGTCGACTTCACGCCCGGCTTCGTCACGTACGGCGCGGGCGGCACGCTGGCGGCCGCGACCGGCGCCCTCGAACCGCTCTTCGTGGTGCGCTTCTCCTACGCGGACGAGACCGTGCTTGGGCCGCCCCAAACGAGCTTCCTGTTCAGCCGCGACGACTCGCGCAGGCCGCGCATCTGGGAAGCCAACTACTCGAGCGTGCAAGTGCAGGACGGGGTGAGGGGCACGTTCACTACGCGCGTGTTCTACGACCTCGACCCACTGGACGCCGTTAGCACCCCTAGCTATGCGAGCCGCTTCGAACCGCTGCAGACCATCGCGCGCTTGCGTGTCGAGCCGGACAAGCTTCCGGCCGACTTGGGAGGGCTGGCCCTCGAGCGTCTCTACGTAGATATCGGCGCGTTCCAAGACCGCAGCAACGCCCTCAACCGTTCAGCGGCCGTCGTGCCTATCACTAGCGGCGGGCGCCTGGTCGAGTCGCACGCGCTCGCGCTGACGCCCCTCGCCCTGTGGCCCGGCGCACGCCTCGAAGGCCGCACCGACTTCACCGGCTACTACTACGACACGGCGGAGAGGCAGGTCGAGTGGCTCAGCTACCTCGCGCTGCGGCAGGAGTTCGGGCGCTACGGCAACTTAGGGGTCAGCTACACGCGCGACGTGCGCGAGGGCGAGACCCCCTTCCGTTTCGACCTCTTCCCCTACCGCAACCGCAGCGACGTACGCGCGCAGTTGCGCCTCGACCCGCTGCCGTGGCTGCGCTTCGAGCAGGCGGGCGGCTACGTCCTCGTCGACGACCGCGACCCGACGCAGGTGGGCTGGGCGCCCCTCGAGTCGACCCTCACGCTCTTGAGTAACCTGAACTGGATCAGTCTGACCGTCAAGAACCGCTACGATCTCAAGACGCCAGACCCAGGCACGCTAGACGCGACCCTCAACCTGACCACCCGCGGCGCCTTCAGGGCGGCGCTCGAGGTCAAGCACAGCGCTGACCTGCTGAGCGCGCCGGACCGCATCACTGGCGAGCTACGCGACACGTCGCAGACGTCCGTGAAGGTGTCGGTCGGGGTGGCCGGCGCGTTAGACCTCAGCGTCGCCACCGGCTACCGCTACGCCCCAGCCACCTTGCCGGTCGGCACGGCGCCAGACCATTTCGACGACCTGGAGGTGAAGCTCACGCTTGGCACCCTCGAGCACGGAGACGCCGTGCCCGGCCTCGCCGTCACGTACGCCCGCGACCTCGACCTTGGGCGCCTCAGCGCCTTCGCCGTCGAGGCTTCCGCCGAACTAAGCGTCCTGCAGTTCGACGCTAGCGAGCGCATCAGTCTGCCGACCGGTCAGCTCGCCGCCAGCAAACTACGCGTGGCATGGCCGGGCGTCGCGGCTGCTCAGGCGGAGGGCCTCCTGTGGCTCAGCACTGATTGGCTTGGCCTGCCGCAGCCTGCGCCTTACGCCCGCACGCTCACCTTCAGTGTCGAGGACGCCCCCGAACGTGGCCGTCCTAGCTGGCAAGTGCAGTTCTCGACCCTCGTCGACCCGAGCGTGGCCCCGGCAGGCGAGGACCTCGGCTACCGCAACTCCATCCTCTCCGGCCGCGTGCTGCTCGTAGACGAAGTCCTCGGACCGGCGCGCTTCAGCGTCGACGGGTTCGTCGAGCTCTTGTGGGCGGACGACCGCCAACCGACGACCTATCTGCGGCGCGGGAACCTCACGTTCGGCGTCGACCTCTACGAGCGCGTCGGCCTGCAGGGCACCGTGGGCTACTCAGGGGCATACGACTACGCGGCCGAGGTCGTGAGCTCGGGCCGCCTCACCTTGCAGGAGGTGGCACTAATGGTTCGTCCGCTCGACACCCTCTACGTTGGGGCCGTGTTCAACGAGGTGTGGGACCTCGCGGCGAGCGGCACGGGCAGCCCGGCGTTCAGCCTGCAACCGCGCTTCGTGGTCGTGTGGAACCGCTGCTGCTGGGCGCTGTACGGCTCCTGGGACTCGAAGTCGGGCGCGGTGGCGGTGACCCTGACGACCCCTGGAGCCACTCAAGGCATCGGCCACGTGTTCGATACGGGCTGGGTCATCCCTGGACGGGAACCATGAAGCGCTGCCTGGTCGCGTTCCTAGCGTTAGCTGCGCTGCTGGCGGGCTGCACGGGCACGACCGAGCCGCGGCCACCTACGCTGCTCGTCGTCGGTTACGCGGCCGCCAGCGGCCCGACCCTGGCCCTCGTCGAGGACGGCGGCCCGACCGCGGGTCAGGCTCGTCTGCAGTTCGTGGCCGGCAGTGAACGCGCGCTCATGGCCGACGCCGTGGCGATCGACGTCGAGGACCGCGATTTCACGCGCGCGAACGCCTGGGTGCTCGTGCGCGCGCAGACTACGAGCGGCGGAGTCTTGGCGGTCCAGGCGTGGCTGCAGCGCTTCGCCGTCGCCGGCATCGACGCCGCTGCGCCGGCGGCCTTCGCGGAGGACCCGGCGCGGCGCGTGGTACTCAGCGGCAGCGGCGGCGTGCTCGTCGACCCCGGCTTGCCTGGCCGCACGGTGTGCCCGAGTGCGCTTCAGGTCACGCGCAACGGGCAGTGGGCCCTCATCCTTGACGATCCGGCGGCGTGCGGCGAGGCCGGCTTTCCAGTGCAGTGGCTGCTCAACACCGTGACTGGCAGCGCTAGCGCCTTGCGGGCCACCGCAGACGTGCTCGCGACCTCGCCTTACACCGACCAAGTCGTAGGCGGCGAACGCGGCTACTTCCTCGTGAGCGCGCCAGGCGGAGCCCAGGTTTACGCGACGGACTTCACCAACTCGGCTACCTGGCTCGGCCAAGCGCGGCTGGGCGACTCGAGCGCCCTAGTGGACATGGCTGGCAGTGGCAGCGTGCTGGTCGGGCTGACTACCAGCAGGCTGACGAGCCTTGACCTCAGCGACCCGAGCGCCACCCCAACCGCGGCGACGCTAGAGGTCAACGCCGGGCCTTGGGCGCGCCTGGTCACAGACCCGTTAGGTGCGACGACGGAAGTGCTGGTGCTCAACGGTAACCGCGTGGCGCTGCACCGCACGCCCGGAACGCCCGAGGTTGGCCCGGTGCTCGTGGCGGCGGCGGCTGGCAGCATCGACCCGATCAACCGCTTCGCCTACCTCCTCACCAACGGGTCCATCACCTTGGTCGACCTGCTAACCGGGCTCGACGAGTACGACACGCCGCTGCAATCCGGCGCCTTCGACGTCCCGGAGTTAACGCTTGCCACGGGAGCGGACGGGCGCGCCCTCGGTGTGATCACGTGGGTGCGGGCGCTCGCTACCGCAACGCCGTAAGGCGGCGGTTCAGGCCGCTCCGCTCGCGTCGCCTGAAGCTAGCGCCCCCGACTCCGCCATCGCTGCGCTCAGGCGCTCGACCGCCCCTGACGCCACGGCCCTAGCTGCGGTGCGCACCGCGCTCGTCACCGCCTTGGCGTCTGACGAACCGTGGCCGATGAAGGCGTAGCCTTGCACGCCAAGCAGAGGCTGGGCACCGTACTCTGCCGGGTCGAGGCGCTTGGCAAGAGCGCGCAACGCTGGCCGCACGAGGAGGCCACCGAGCTGCGCCCTCACGCTCGACCGCAACGCCTCTCGCACCCAGGAGAAGATGGCCTTGGCCTCACCCTCGGCTTGCTTGAGGATGACGTTGCCCGTGAAGCCGTCAGTCACCACCACGTCGACCGCGCCCGTGAACAGGTCGCGGCCCTCGACGTTGCCAACGAAGCCGAGGTTCGGCGTCGCGCTAAGCAGGGCGTGCGCGGCGCGCGTCAACTCGTTGCCCTTGCTTGGCTCCTCGCCGATGGACATGAGCCCGACCTTGGGCTTCTCGACGCCCCACATGCTGCGCACGAACGCGCTGCCCATGATGGCGAACTGCTGCAAGTAGATGGGCTTGCAATCCGCGTTGGCGCCCACGTCCAGCAGCGCGGTCGCGCCCGTGGCTGTCGGGAGGGTGGCGAGGATGGCGGCGCGCTCGACGCCCTTGATGCGTCCGAGTTCGAAGATGGCGGCCGCCATGGTGGCGCCGGAGTGCCCCATCGAGACGCAGGCCGCGGCGCGGCCGTCCTTCACCAAGCGCATGGCGACCATGACGCTGGAGTCGCGCCTGCGGCGCACGTCCGTTGCGTGCTCGTTCATGCCGATGACGTCTGACGCGTGCACGACTGGCAGGTCAACGCCCGCGCGCTCGAGCTCCTTGCGGAGCTGCGCCTCGTCCCCTACCAGCACGACGGGTAGACCAGCTAGGTGAGCGGCCACGCCTCCGTCGACTGCGGCGCGCGGCATCTGCTCGCCGCCCATGGCGTCTATGGCGATGCGTCGGCCCCTGACGGCAGGGGCGGTAGAGCGCGGGTCCGCGGTTACGGCGCTGCCTGCAGGTGTCATGAGGTGCCAGTATAGCGCCGCAGCCGTAATCGGCTGCAGCAGGGATATGCTCGCCAGGTGGACTTCCGCACCTTCGACGCCCCCGCCGGCGAGCGCCTCGACGTGGCGATCGCGCAGGCGCTCGACCTATCACGCACCTACGCCAAGGAGTTGGTAAGCGAGGGTTACGTGACGGTCGACGGCCGCCCTGTCGGCAAGGCCAGCTCGAAGATGGCGGGCAACGAGGTCGTCTCGGTCATCATCCCGCCCCCGCGCCCGATGCTGGTGGAACCGGAAGAGATCGCGCTCGACATCATCTATCAAGACGACGACCTGGTGGCCATCAACAAACCTCCTGGCTTGGTGGCGCACCCGACGGCAACGTTGCGCACCGGTACCGTCGTCAACGCCCTGCTTGGGCGCATGCCGCTCTCCAAGGAGCGCACCCAGGACCCAAGCGACGAGGCGTACCGGCCTGGCATCGTGCACCGCCTCGACAAGGACACTTCGGGCGTGATGGTGGTCGCCAAGAACGACGCCGCCCACCGGCACCTCTCGCACTCCTTCAAGAAGCGCTTCGCCGAGAAGGAGTACGTCGCCATCGTCGTTGGCGAGGTGGAGGACGGCGTCGCGGTCGACGCCGCCATCGGCCGCCATCCCGTGAGGCGCCAGAGCATGACGGTGGGTGGCGAGAACCCAAAGTCGGCAAGCACGCAGTTCCTCGTCTTGGCGCGACTGAAGGGTCACACGCTCGTCAAGGCGCGACCGCACTCCGGCCGCACGCACCAGATCAGGGTGCACCTCGCCTACCTCGGCACGCCGATCCTGGGAGACGAGCTGTACGGCAGCGCAAGCCCAGCCATCGGGCGGCAGGCGCTGCACGCTTACCGCCTCAGCGTTCCGCACCCTCGCGACGATCAGGCCGTCACCTTCAGCGCGCAAGTGCCGCTAGACATGGTAGAGGCGTGGCTGCGCCTGGGCGGCAGCTGGCCACCACCTGGTCACGCAGACCTCTAGCGCTACAATCGCTGGCACTCCGCCACTCGGCGACCGGCCGCGCCCGCCGCCCCTTGGCAAGGCAGACGAGGTGATGTGGCATGACAGACCAACAACGTCCGCACGATGCGCCGAACCCAAGCGACCCGCCGCTCTGGAGCCTAACCAGCCTCTACCCCGCCATCGACTCACCGGCGTTCCAGGCGGACAAGCTCCTCTTACGTGAACGCGTCATCGGGCTAGAGCGCTATTTAGACGCTCACGAGGTTCGGGCTGGCGCCGCCAGCGGAGCCGGCGCCGGCAACGCCACCGTACTCGAGGGCCTGCTCGAACGCCTCGAGGGCGCGCACCTCACCATGCTCACGCTGCGCAGTTACCTTGCCGCCAGCACCGCTGTCAACGCCTTCGACGAAGCCGCGCAAGCAGAGCTCTCGGCCCTCACGCCGTACGCCAGCCGCATGGCGGCACTTGGCGCGCGCTTCCAGGCGTGGGTGAAGGAGCTGGACCTGACCGAAGTCGCGCGCCATTCCGGCCTGGTGGCGGAGAACCGCTACCCGTTGAGCCGCGAGCAGTTGGCAGGCGCTCATCTGCTTGGCGAGGAGGCGGAGGACCTCGTCGCGGAATTGGCTGACACGGGTGGAGACGCCTGGGCGCGCCTGCACAACAGCCTCATCTCGCGCGGCACGGTGCACGGCAAGGTACTCGCAGGCGGGGCGGAAGGCGAGTACGGCATGGCAGAGTTGCGCACCCTGCAGGCGAACGCCGACGAGGGCGTCAGGCGGCGCGCTTACCTCGCCGAACGCGACTTGCTGCAGCGCAACGAGCTCGCGTTCGCCGCGGCCATGAACGGCGTGAAGGGCCAGGCCGAGACGCTGGCGCGGCGCCGCGGGTGGGGTGGCGCCTTTCAGGAGAGCCTGCATCAGAACTCCGTGACCCAAGCGACGTTAGCGGCCATGCAAGGCGCCTGTGAGCAGCGCTTCGCGACCCTGCGGGACTACTTGAAGGCGAAGGCGTGGCAGTTAGGCAAGCAACAGTTGGCCTGGTACGACCTGTATGCGCCCCTGCCCCACACGAGCAGCACGCGTTACTCGTGGAACGAGGCCAAGGCGTTCGTGATCGAGCAGTTCGGCACCTATAGCCTCGAGTTGGCCGCCTTCGCGCAGCGCGCCTTCCGCGAGGGCTGGGTCGACGCGCCGCCGCGCAAGGGTAAGCGCAACGGCGCCTTCTGCATGCCAGTGCCTGCCCGTGGCGAGTCGCGGGTCATGGTCAACTTCGGCGGCACGCTCGGGGACGTCTTCACCCTCGCGCACGAGCTGGGGCACGCGTATCACAACGACTGCACCTACCGCTACGGGCGCTCGCTGCTGCAGTCGCAGACGCCGATGACGTTGGCGGAAACCGCCAGCATCTTCTGCGAGACGATCGTGCTGGAGGGCGTCCTCAACGGAGCGGACGACGCCACGCGCCTCGTGGCGCTCGAGCAGCACCTCATCCAGGCCACGCAGCTCGTCATCGACATCCACTCTCGTTACCTGTTCGAGGCCACGGTCCTCGAGCGCCGGCGCGAGCGCGAGCTCAGTGTCCCTGAGCTCAAGCAGATCATGGCGGACGCGCAGGCGCGGACCTACGGCGACGCCCTCAACGAGGCGGAACGCCACGACCTGATGTGGGCGCACAAGGGCCACTACTACTCAGCCGACTTGTCGTTCTACAACTACCCGTACACGTTCGGTTTCCTGTTCGGGTTGGGGCTCTACAAGGTGTACAAGCAGGACAAGGACGCGTTCATCGGCCGCTACGACGAGTTGCTTGCGAGCACTGGCATGGCTGGCGCTGCCGACTTGGCGCGCGGGTTCGGGATCGACATCGAGGACGAGGCGTTCTGGCGCTCGAGTCTCGACGTCGTAGAAGAGCGAGTGTTAGCCTTCCAGCTGTTAACTGAAAGGGTAACCAGATGAACTACCGCGATCTTTTCGACCTCACCGGCCGCGACGTCCTGGTCATCGGAGCTGGTTCCGGCATCGGCCGCGCCACCGCCCAGGGCCTAGCCGACTTCGGCGCCATCGTCACTTGCGCAGACTCGAACGAGGACTCAGCCACCTCTGCGGCCGCCGAACTTCACGCCTTGGGTTACGAGGCCAACGCGGCCACGGTCAACATCACGGACGCGAGCGCCGTCGAGGACCTGGTCAACGGCATGAGCGGCCTCGACGCCGTCGTGTGCACGCCGTCGATCAACGTGCGCAAGCCACTGCTCGACATCAGTGGTGAGGAGTTCGACCGCGTCATCAACGTGAACCTCAAGGGCAGCTTCAACGTCATGCGCTCAGCAGGCAAGCGCCTCGCGGCCCAGGGCAAGGGCAGTGTCGTGTTCTTCTCCAGCATCCGCAGTCAGGTCGTCGAGCCCGGCCAGGGCGTTTACGCCGCCACCAAGGCCGGCACCCTGCAGATGATCCGGGCGTTGGCTTCCGAGCTCGGCCCGCAAGGCGTGCGCGCCAACGCCGTCGCGCCTGGCGTCGTTGAGACTCCCCTGACGCAACAGATCAAGAACCAACCGGAGTGGTACGCCGCGTACGCGAACAAGAGTGCCCTAGGCCGCTGGTCGCAACCTAGCGAACTCGTCGGCGCCGTCGTCTTCCTCGTATCAGACGCCGCCTCGTTCGTGACGGGCTCCCTCCTCTACGTTGATGGCGGTTGGACCGCACAGGACGGCCGCTTCACCCCACCCCTATGAGTGCGGAAGCTCGGGAAGCGGCCTTCCCGACCGACCTCGCTAGGCGCGCAGCTGCCGCCGTCGATCCGCAGCGCGTAGCCGACTTGGCGCAGGGGCTCGTGCGGGTGCGGAGCGTCTACGACGAGGCGCAGGGCACCACAGAAGCTGGGGCCGCCGCCTTCGTCGCCGACTACCTCAGGTCCGTAGGGCTCGAGCCCATCGTCGAGGAGGCCGCCCCAGGCAGGCCTAACGTCGTGTGCGACTGGCAGGGCAGTAGTTACGACCAGACGAAGCACCGCACCCTCATGTTCGAGGGGCACACGGACGTCGTTACAGAGGGCGACCCAGGCAAGTGGCGGATCCCGCCGTTCGAGGGCCGCATCGTAGGCGACGTGCTGCACGGCCGCGGCACGGCGGACATGAAGGCCGGCGTCGCGGCTTGCCTGGCGGCGCTCGAGGCGATCAGGGCGGTCGCTCCGGACCTACCCGGTCGCATCCGCCTCGGGATAGTCGCAGACGAGGAGGGCATGATGCTCGGCATCAAGCACTTCATCAACCAGGGTTGGGCGGACGAGGTTAGCGGCTGCATCGTCGCCGAGCCGGAAGAGAACGAGCTGTGCCTGTTCCAGAAGGGCGCCATGCGCGTGAACGTGCGCGTCGTCGGCGTCATGAGCCACGGCGCGATGCCGTACGCCGGCGTCAACCCTAACCGCGGCGTTGCGGACCTCATCGTTGCGCTCCGTGACTTCGAGCGACGCGAGCAGGCGCGCCTCGGTGAGCACGAGTTCCTCGGGCTGCCTTGGATAACCCCGACCGTCGTGCGTTCGCCCGCTCACGGCGAGGCGCAACTCAACGTCATGCCTGAAGAAGCGTACGTCGCGCTTGACATCCGCACCGTGCCCGGCCAGGACCACGCCGAGATCGAGGCCGAGTTGCGCCGGATCGGCGCGGCCATCGAGGCTGCTACCGACCGCCTGCACTTGCACTTCGACGTGTTCGAGTCGCGTCCATGGACCCAAACAGAGGCAACGGACCCGCTCGTCGCGGCGCTCGAGTCCGTCTACGCTGGCGTGTTCGGGACGGCGCCGCGCTATGGCGGAGTGCCTGGAGCGACGGACGGCACCTTCCTGTGGGCCTGGCGGAACATACCGGTGGTTACGGTGGGCCCAGGCGACCGCACCATCCCGCACCAGGTCGACGAGTTCGTGCGCCTAAGCGAAGTCGTTGCAAGTGCTCGCCTATACGCCGCCGCTGCGGTAACTTATCTGACGTCAGACAGTTGAGCCGGGCGGGCTAGGCGCCACGCCGACGCGCGCCGCCATGCCTACCGGCGAATCGACGACCTAGAGGAGTCAACACATGTCTACTCAACCTTCCAAGCCTTTCCTCTCCCGCGCGTTGGGTGCGGCAGTGCTCGCGTTCGCGCTGCTGGCAGGCACTGCGGTCGCTGAGGACCCTGCACCGGTAACCGGCGGCACGGTCACGGTGGCGATCACCGCCGACCCGCCCGGTTGGGATCCGACCGCCAGCACCTCACAAGAGATCCCGCGTGTCATGTACAACAACGTCTTCGAGGGCCTCGTCAAGTTCGACCGCACTGGCGCCATCGTGCCGGGGCTCGCAGAGTCTTACGACGTCTCGGAGGACGGTCTCACGTGGACCTTCCACCTGCGTCAGGGCGTCAAGTTCCACGACGGCAGCGACTTCAGCTCCGCCGACGTCGTCGCCAAGTTCGAACGCGCCCAGGACCCCGATTCCGGCCATACGCACCCCGAGTACTACGCGGACATCACCAACATCGCTGCGCCGGACGCCAACACCGTCGTGTTGACCCTCGGCCAACCGAGCCGCGGCCTGCTCTACAACTTGGCGCGCCCTGACTCCATCATCTACCCGGCGGCTAAGGCCGAAACTCAGCGCTCCGAGCCCATCGGCACTGGCCCGTTCAAGTTCGCCTCGTACACCGAAGGCGCGGAAGTCGTGCTCGAGCGCAACGCCGACTACTACATCGCCGGCGTTCCGTACCTCGACAAGGCCGTCTTCAAGATCATCGGCGACCCCAACACGCGCTTCGCTGCGCTGCAGGCAGGCGACATCGACTTCATCGGCGTCGCCGTCCAACCAGAGCAGTTCCTGCAGGTCGTTAGCAGCCCCGAGCTGAAGGGGACGGAGGGCACCGCTACCACCGAGATCACGGTAGCGATGAACAACACCCGTGCGCCGTTCGATGACGTGCGCGTGCGCCAGGCCATCACCATGGCCATCGACAAGGACACCATCGTGCAGGGCGCCATGTTCGGCCTCGGCACCGTCATCGGCTCGCACATGAGCCCGTCGGAGCCTTACTACATCGACCTTTCCGGCACCTACCCATACGATCCCGTCCGCGCACGCGAGCTCCTCGCCGAGGCCGGTTACGCTGACGGCTTCACCATCCACTTCGAACTGCCGGAGCCTTACAACATCGAGCGCCGCAGCGGCGAAGTCGTGGCGCAGATGCTGCGCGAAGTCGGCATCACCGTCGAACTGAGCGTCGTCGAGTGGGCGACTTGGATAGAGCGCATCTTCCTTGGCGGCGATTACGACATGACGATCATCGGCCACTCTGAACCGCGCGACATCAACGTCTACGCCAACCCCGGCTACTACTACCACTACGACAACCCAGCCATCGGCGACCTGCTCGAGCGCGCAGAGGCCGCCGCAAGCGCTGAGGCCGAGACTGCCGCATACCAGGAGATCGCGGAAGTCATCGCCCTGGACGCCGTCAACGTCTGGCTCTTCTCGCCGCCCTACCTGGTGGCTGCCAGGCAGAACGTCTACGGTTTCTGGCAGGACCAGCCGACGCCAGCCATCGACGTTACCGAGGTCTTCAAGACCAACTGAGTAGGCGCATGGTCCCTGACGTGGGCCACTGAGCACCGCGGGGCGGCGCACGAGCAACGCGCGCCGCCCCGCCTGCTGCCCGCCCGGCGGGCCCACCCGTGAGAGGAAGTCAAGCACAGCATGTTGGCCTTCACCATCCGGCGCTTCATCACTGCCCTCATCAGCGTGTGGCTCGCCAGCCTGGTCGTGTTCTCCGCCATCATCGCCGTGCCTGGCGACCCCGCCGCCATCATCCTCGGCTTGAACTCGAGCCCAACGGCGCGCGCCGCCCTAAGCGCCAAGCTCGGCCTCGACGTGCCTGCGCCGCAGCGTTACGTGCGCTGGCTCGGCAACGCGCTCAAAGGCGACCTCGGCGAGAGCATCAACTACCAGCAACCCGTCGCCAAGCTCATCGGGGCGAGGCTCCAAGTCTCCGTCCCGCTTGCGCTTGGAGCGGCGCTCGTCGCCACACTGTTGGCCATCCCGCTAGGCATACTCGCCGCCATGAAGCGTGGCACCCTCATGGACCCGCTAGTCACCACCCTGTCGCAAGTCGGCGCCGCCGTGCCCAGTTTCTGGCTCGGCCTTATCTTCATCCTGTATTTCGCGGTTCAACTCAAGGTGCTGCCGGCAGGCGGCTTCACCCCGTTCGGCACCGACCCCGTCAAGTGGTTCAAGGGCCTCGTGCTACCGGTGCTTGCCCTTGGGCTCGGCCAAGCCGCCGTGATGACACGCATGACGCGCGCCGCCATGCTCGACGTGCTCAGCCAGGACTTCGTCCGCACGGCCAAAGCCAAGGGCGTTGGGCCAAGGTCCGTCGTGTTGAAGCACGCGCTGCGCAACGGCATGGTGACCATCATCACCATCCTCGGCTTGTCGCTCACCAACGTGTTCATCGGCTCCATCGTCATCGAGCAGGTGTTCGCGCTGCCGGGCATGGGGCGGTTGGCGCTCACGGCCATCGGCACGCGCGACTTCCCCCTCTTGCAGGGTGAGATCCTCGTGTACGCCGCCACCATCGTCGCGCTAGGGTTCCTCGTCGACCTCTCATACGGGCTACTAGACCCGCGCATCAGGTACGCGTGATGGCGCGCGCCCGCAAGCTGATCAAGCGCGCGAACCTCATCGTCGGCGCCGTGCTCGTCGGCACCGTGGTCGCCGCGGCGCTCCTCAGCTTCGTATGGCTACCCACTAACCCCCTCTCGATGAACTTCGCCAGCCAACTCAAGCCGCCGTCGGCCGCGTTTCCGCTCGGCACCGACCACTTCGGGCGCGACCTGCTATCGCGGCTGCTCGTTGGCGCTAGGTCGACGCTCTACGTCGGCGTGATCGCCGTTGGGCTCGCACTAAGCGTCGGGAGCGTGCTCGGCGCGCTGGCTGGCTACCTCGGCGGCGTGGCCGATGAAGTGATCATGCGCGTCGTTGACGTGGCATACGCTTTTCCCGCCATCCTCATGGCGCTATTGCTCGCAGCCGTATATCAACCAGGCACGCTAACCGCGATGATCGCCATCGGCATCGCCACGGTTCCCGTGTTCGGGCGCATAGCTCGCGCCAGCGTGCTCAGCCTCAAGGAGCGCGAGTACGTCGAGGCGGGTCGCGCCCTCGGGGTTAACCACGGCAGGCTCCTCTTCCGCCACATCTTGCCTGGCGCCGTCGGCCCGCTCGTCGTGCAGGGCAGCCTCAGTCTGGCGGTCGCGGTGCTGGCGGAGGCCGCGCTCTCGTTCCTCGGCCTTGGCACCCCACCAGACGTGCCCAGTTGGGGCAACATGCTGCGCGAAGCGCAGGGCTTCATGACGATGAGCCCCTACCCCGCCCTCGTGCCTGGCCTGGCGATCGTCTGGACGGTGCTCGGTTGGAGCTTACTTGGTGACGGCCTACGCGACTGGTGGGACCCGCGCGGTTGAGGCACGGCGCCTGACGTAGACGGCGCCCCACAACAACCCGAAAGTGGCGGCGAGCAGCGAAGCCAACAACACGCCGAGCTTGGCGGCGCCGAGCAGGTTGGCGTCCGAGAACGCCAGGTTAGCGATGAAGATCGACATGGTGAACCCGATGCCGGCCAGGAGCCCGACGAGCCACACGCCGCCCCAGGTGACGCCTGGCGGTAAGCGCGACAGGCCCGTACGCACCATGAGCATGGTCACGCCAACGACTCCAAGGGGCTTACCCAAGACGAGCGCCAAGACCACGCCTGCCATGACCCATTGCGCGCCGCCACCGCTGAGGTCCACGCCTCCGATGCTGACGCCCGCGTTGGCTAGAGCGAAGAGCGGCATTATGCCGTAGGCCACCCACGGGTGCAGTCCGGCCTCTACCCTCACGACCGGTGGCAGCAGTTCACGCCGCGCCACGCGCAACTGCCGCATGGGCGCCGCGAGGTTCTCCTTGTCGCCGCCACCTGCCCGCTGGGTCAGGTCGCTCGCGACGCGTTGCAGGGTGGCAAGCGGTCGTTCGCGAGTGCGCGCCGGCAGCACGGGGGTCATGAGGCCAAGCACCACGCCCGCGAGGGTCGGGTGGGCGCCCGTGATCAGCAACCCGACCCAGATGACCGCTCCAGGCGCGATGTAGGCGTAAGCGGCCCCAACCCCCAGCTGTTGCAGCGCGAGCACGAGCAGCACGCCGACCGCGGCGATGATGAAGCCGCTGTAGTCGAGTCCACCCGAGTAGAAGACGGCGATTATCAGCACGGCCACGATGTCGTCGATGATGGCAAGCGCGAGGAGGAAGATGCGCACGGTCGGGGGTATCGAACGACCGAGCAGCGCGAGGACCCCGACGGCGAACGCGATGTCCGTCGCCGTCGGCACCGCCCAGCCGAGCTGGCGCGTGGCGTCCATGTTCAAGCTCACGTAGATGAGGGCCGGCACGAGCACGCCGCCGAGGGCGGCCGCCACCGGCAACGCCGCGCTCCGCAAGTTGCTGAGCGCGCCCTCGTGGAGTTCGCGGCGGATCTCCATCCCGACGACGAGGAAGAACACCGTCATCAGACCGTCGTTGATCCAGAAGTGAAGCGACTTGGAGAACTCGAAGGAACCTACTCCGAAGGAGAGCGGCAGCTCCCAGAGCGCGTGATAGCTGGGTGCGGCTGGCGAGTTCGCCCAGATGAGTGCCGCGGCAGCGGCGGCAAGCAAGGCGAGGCCACTAACGGCCTCTATACGTAGGAAGCGTTCGAGTCTAGCGAAGGCGCGCTCCGCGAGCGCTTGGGCGCGCGGCACAACTTGCCGCTCGTCTTGCTGGTGCATAGTCGGTGTAACTCCCGCGTTCCGCGCGGCGGCCCGACCAGCGCATCTACCTGTTCGACCGCCTAGTGCGGCGAACACCCGGTGGCACTCTACCAGTAAGTTCTCGACCGCAGTGCCGCCCAGCCCTATAGGAGAGCGTGGTGCACTAGGCAAAAGCCTAGTGCACCACCATCACTGCAAGCCAGCTATGCGACAATCGTGAGAGCAAACACTAACGGCACCACTGGTAGGGATCGCCCCCGCGTCAACTGGGCTGTCCCGCACCTACGTAACTTCCTGTTACGTCGTTTTCACAGGCTGTGAGGGGCAACCGGCATGGGAAGAGGCTGGAGGACAAGGGTTCAAGACGAGCTGACCAAGCTCCCAAGCAGGGCCCTGCTAAGTTGCAGCCGCCAAAGCGGTATCGAAGCCATCTGCGAGGCCTTGAACGGCAGGGAGCTACCGTTGGTGTCGGTCTGGGTATCTCAGACGCCGGTAACGGAAGGAGTGCTCGTCGCAGCACTCAAGGCTTCGATAGCCAGGTCGCTTGGACCGTCGCTAACCATCGATGCCACCTCGTTAGCCCAGATGAACGCCGTCTTGTGCGAGTACCAGCGCTACGTCGGACCCATACGCCTCATCATCGGTTGGGCGGGCGCGCTTGGGCCGTTCGTGACCGCGTTGACCAGCCGACTAGACTCTCGCAGCGAGCTGATCGTCGTCCACGACGAGGCAGAGCCGCCCATCGAGTTCGAAGGGCTAACGGCGTGCGAGTTGCCAAGCCTCAAACTAACGCTCGAGGAAGCCACCTTCGAGGCAGGCAACCGGCTCTCCCAGGCAGAGTTGGCTAAGGTCCTCGCGGCCTGTGACGGCAGCTACCTTGGGCTACAAGCCGCCCTCTTCGGACTGGCGGCACCAAGCAGTGGCGCGGCGCTCGAGCAACACAGCGCCAACTCCCTGCTGCCCGCTCAGATCGTCGATGGCTTCGTGAACCGCGCCATGTGGACGGCCGCCTTCGACTGGAGCTGCATGTGGACTCCCGACCGGCTCCCTGCCATCATCGGCCAAGCAGGGAACGCGCTATTCAACCAAGGCGAGCACGCGTACTTGCTCGGGCGGCTCTCAGGAGTCCCCAGCGAGATCAAGAACCACCCCGAGCTCGCCTTCTGGCGCTTCGCCGCCGCCTGCGCCGTCGGCCAACAGTGGTTGCTGATGCCCCGCGTTAGGCAGATCCTGCTGCAGGCCGAGGCGCCGCAACTGCGGGCCACCGTCGCCATGGCGCACCCGGGGCTAGACATGTTGTCGGAGACGAGCAGGGCGATCGCTGGGGCAGAGACGCCCGTAACGCTCCGCGCGCACGGTTTCGCCCTCGGCATGCAAGGCGAACGCGACATGCCGCTCGTGATGTTCAGAGAAGCCATGCGCCTCGCCGAGTTCGAGGGCGCTCACCACCTAGTCATCGCCTGTGGCATCGACATCGCCCAACTAGAGATCCGCAGGGGCAGGTATCACGAGGCCGCCAACTGGGCCAGGTGGGCCGTCTCCGAGATGGTCCGCCGCAAAGTCCGCGACCATACGCGCAGGCTATCCGCAGTGGCTACCCTGGCGTACGTAACGCTGCTGATCGGAGACGCCGCCGAGGCGCGCGCCATCCTCGACGGGGTCGAGGCAGGCGCCGAGCTGATCAACGTGCCTGGCCTCGAGGCGCTCGTCTCCACCATGGGAGACGTCGACCTCGTCACCGGCGACCTCGGCAGGTCGGAGTCCATGTACCAGATGCACTTCGAGGCCGCCCCGATGGAGGTGTCAGCCGTAACCGCCCTAGACTTGGTGGCTCTGAGGCTCGCTCAGAACGACCTCGACCAGGCCGAGATAATCGCGGACCGGGCGTACGTGATCAGTAGAGGCGGCTCGGCGCAAGAGCGAGCGCTCGGGCAGCTCCTACGCGGCATGGTGTGGGCGAGGAAGCTCGACGAGAACGCCGCAACCGAACTACGGGCCGCGCTAGACGCACTGCTACAGGAGGGGACGGCGGTTCACATCGCTCAAGCCGCCTGCTGGGCCGCCATATGCAAGTTCGAGAGCAACGACCACGTGGCTGCAACGAAGATTCTGAGTGACTACGCGACTTACCTTGACCCACTAAGCGACTCCGGTTGGCAGCTCTTGAGCGCGAACCACCCGCGCCTAGCCGAACTGCGCGCGGTCAACGCCAAGAGTAGAGCCACCATCGGACTGCAGTTCCTCGGAGGACAACACCTGCAAACCCAGTCAGGGCAAGTGCAGTTGTCCAAGCGCAACTCCGAGATCATCGCGCTCCTAGCTGCGAACCCGGAGGGCCTCAGTGCAGAGCGCCTGCACGCGTACCAGCACGGCGACGAAGGCGACGCCAGCCGCACCAAGGTCGCCGTCTCGCGACTGAGAAAGGTGCTCCCCATCTCGAGCTCGCCTTACAGGATCGACTTGCCGTTCCGCGCCGACTTCGTAGAACTCCTAGATTGCCTAGCTAGCGGCGACTTCCAGGCGGCCCTCAACCTCTACCGCGGCGTGCTGCTCCCAGGCTCGGACGCGCCCGCCATCATCGACCTGCGGCAGTTCATCGAGGAGTCGCTCAAGCAGGCTATCTTGGCGTCAAACGACAGTGACGCGCTGATCCAACTCGGTACCACCCTAGACGCGGACCTGGAGGTCTGGCTCTCCGCCCGAGCCAGCCTCCCGCCAACCGACTATCGTCAGTCGGCGATCACCGCCCGCATCCGCAGGATCCGGGCCAACTGGAGCGACTGACGGCGCCTCGTATGGTCCCGCCTTGACATGCCCTAAGCTCTGCGCGTAAACTGGCTTTTGCGTCACCAGCGGGCCTCAGTCCGCTGAGCGGATAAAGAACGGCGCGGGGTGGAGCAGTCTGGTAGCTCGTCGGGCTCATAACCCGAAGGTCACAGGTTCAAATCCTGTCCCCGCAACCAACGCACTCTTAGGGCCACCCAAGCGGTGGCCCTAAGACGTTTCGACCCGCACCGAGCCAAGGCGGGCCGCCGTGGCCGCTTGCAGGAAGGCAGAATGAGTACCAAGCAGACCACCAGCGCGCTCAACCGCAGCTCTGCCAAGCAAGCTCGCGCGATCGCCCCCCTCACACTGCTGGTTGTCGTCGGCGCCCTCATGACCGTCAGCGCCCTCGCCACCGACGCCATGCTGCCCGCGTTCCCCGCCATGGCCGCCTACTTCGGGGTGAGTGACGCCTCCATCCAGAGCGTCGTCAGCGTCTTCATGCTGGGTTACGCCCTACCCCACCTCATCGTCGGGTCGCTAGCTGACCGCTTCGGCAGGCGCCCGGTACTCCTCGTCGGGCTCGGCATCTACCTGATCGGCTCCGTAGTGTCTTGGGCGTCCCCGACGCTCACCATGCTCCTCCTTGGACGTTTCGTGCAAGGCCTCGGCGCCTCGGCTGGACCTATCCTCGCCCGCGCCGTGCTGCGCGACCTCTACCAGGGTCGGGAGCTTGGGCGCATGCTCTCCTTCGCGATGATCTTCTTCGCCGCGGCCCCGCTGCTGGCGCCGGCCGTCGGGAGCCTGCTCCTCAACGTCGCAGAGTGGCGGGCCATCTTCCTGTTCCTCGTCGCCGTTGCCGTTGCCCTGGCACTGCTCGTGTGGCTAGTACTGCCGGAGACCGCCGTGGAGCGCGACCCGAACGCGCTGAGGTTACGCGGCATCTGGACGAACGGGCGCCTCATCTTCACCAACCCGACCTCGGCCTGGACGGTCGTCGTCATGGCGCTCTCTTACGCGGGCCTCATGGCGTACCTGTTGTCTGCGCCGGCTCTCTACATGGGCTACTTCGGGCTGGACGCGACCGGCTTCGCCATCGTGTTCGCGGGCGTGGCGTCCACCACGTTCTTCGCTCAACCGCTGAACGTCAGGCTGTTGAGGCGCTACGCGCCAGCCGACATCCTGCGCTTCACCGCGCCTGCCTTCGTCGTCGTAAGCCTCGTGCTGGTCGCGCAAGTCGCGCTCGGCGCAGTCACGCTCTGGTCGTTCGTCGTCAACCTCATGGCGTTCTTCGTTACCTTCTCGCTCATCCTAGGGAACGGCACCGCCGTTGCCCTCGACCCGCACAAGCAGCGGGCAGGCATGGCGTCCGGGCTGATGGGCTTCGCTCAGCTGTCGTTGGGCACGGCACTCGGCAGCTTCGTGGCAGCGTTCGCTGACCAGGGGCCACTCCCGCTAGCGCTCGGTCTCGCCGTCCTCTCCCTGCTCGCGTATCCGGCCCTCAGCGCAGCTTTCAGGCGCAAGGCCGTCTGACAGGGCTCGCAAGCGGGGCGCCAAAGAACTAGCATGGTCGGTAGGCCGAAGTCGGCCGCGAGAGGAAAGACTTGAGCGAAGAACGAGTACAAGACGGTGCCGCCAACCCATTCGGCGGTGAAGGGCGACCGACGCGCAGTGGCTTCGTTGCCATCGTCGGTAAGCCCAACGTGGGTAAGTCCACGCTCCTGAACACCATGCTGGGCGTGAAGGTCGCTCCCATCACCCCGAAGCCGCAGACTACCCGGCGCGGCGTGCGGGGCATCTACACGGATCTCGATCGCCAGCTAGTGTTCGTAGACACGCCCGGGTTCCACAAGGGAGCCGGAAGCGCGCTCGACCAGGCCATGCACCGCGAGGTGCGTGACGCCATCATCGACGTCGACGCCGTCCTCTGGGTCGTAGACCTGCGCAGGCCACCGAACGACGAGGACAAGTCCGTAGCGCGGCTCCTCGGCGGTGCGCTTGGCCCCATCCCGCTGATCATCGTTGGCAACAAGGTCGACGCGGCCAAGTACCCGGACGAGGCGCTGCAGCTCTACAAGGACCTCGCGCCGCAAGCGAAGCGCGCGTTGTCGATCTCCGCCCTGAACGACCCGAAGGCCGTCTACGCCCTGCGCGACGACCTGATGGACCTCCTCAACGAGGGCCCCTTCTTCTATCCAGCCAACATCCGCTCGGACCAGTCACGTGAGCAGTGGGCTGGCGAACTCATCCGCGAGGCGGCCATGATCCACTTGCGCGAGGAGCTGCCTTACAGCGTTGCCGTGCAGGTGACGTCATGGGAGGACGCGAAGGACGGCCACCCCATCGTGATAACGGCAGAGATCTGGGTCGAGAAGACGGGTCACAGGCGCATAGTCATCGGCAAAGGCGGCGCCATGGTCCGCGAGATCGGCAAGATGGCCCGCAAGCAGCTCGAGATCTTCATCCAGGATCAGATCTACCTCGACCTTGAAGTCGTGGTGCGCTCCGCTTGGCGCGAGGACCGCGAGGCCCTCCGCGAGTTGGGTTACGAGCCTTGAGGGCGTGCCGCTAGCCGCCCGCTGGCGGTCCCTCGAGCGCCTGCCAGCGCCCAGGGGGCGTGACGCCATGCCTGGCGTCTACGAGTTAGCTAACGCCGAGCGCAGCGTCATCTACATCGGCCAGTCGGCCACTGACGTTCCGAACCGCATCAGGCAACATCTCGCGAGGGGTGGTTGCGTCGCACGGAACGTCTGCTTCTGGCGCTACGCTTACACCGCCGTGCCGCAGGCCGAGGAAGCGCGCCTCCTAGAGGAGTACCGCGCGGCTAACAGTGGCGCACTGCCGACGTGCAACCGCGCGACGCCGCTACCGCGGGACGCCCGCAGGCGCGCAAGCGAGCGGTTCGGTAGCAGTAACTAGTAAAGATGAGCACAGCGTGGCAGTCGGCTCAAGAAACACCGATTCCCATCGGATTCAAGTGAGAACCCTGACTTGTCGCCTCGAAATCGGCGTGATATAACCGGGCAGGCGAGGAGAACGCAATTCTCTCTTCTCAGATTCGTTTGGAGGGTTCGCATGCGCAAGTTTCTGGTTACCCTGATCGCCGTCGCCGCCCTTGGTGCCGGTGCAGCCTTCGCCCAAAGCGGAATGTGGGCCGGTGTTAGCGCCGGTTACCCAGGTGCCGCGCTCCACTTCGGCATCGACGACGTCGCGCCCAACCTGGCCGTCCGCCTCAACGCGGGCTACAACTACATCGGTACCGGCGGCTTCGCCCTCGGCGCGGATGTCCTCTACGACCTCGCGGTCGACATGGGCGACGCCCCGATCCAGGTGTACGTCGGTGGCGGCGTCGGGCTCGGTATCGGCTCTGGCGTAGCGCTCGGCATCAACGCCTTCGTCGGTGGCGAGTTCAGCCTCGCTAGCGCTGGTCTCCCACAGGGCGGCGTCTTCCTCGAAGTCGGCCCGTCCATCGGCGTCATCCCGTCGTTCGGCTTCGGCGTCGCTGGCCGCCTCGGCTTCAACTACCACTTCTAAGCGCACTAACCCCTAATGCAAGGCGCCCCGCGGGTCACACCGCGGGGCGCTCTGCGTTAGGGAGCTGAACCGCTTAGCCGACCAGGTAGAGCAACTCCATGAGGGCCGCGGGCACCTCCACGTCCTTCAACCCACGTTTCTTGACGCTGAAGCCGGGCGGGTAGCGCGTCGGCTCGACCTGAAACGGCAGGGCCTTCAGGCGCTTGGCGTCGTAATCGAGCGACTCGAGGTCATCGCGCATCGAAACCTGCACGTCCGTCATGTGCTCCTTGATGGTCGCGACGCCCTTCGCGCCAGCCAGCAGGCGCAGGCGCGTCAGCTCGACGAACGCCCTCACCTCGGGCGAGAACGGTCCGTACGCCTCGCGCATCTCCTTGGCTATGCGGTTGACCTCAGCCAAGCTGGCGGTGGCTGCTAGCCGGCCGTAGTAGTTGATGCGCACGGCGTCGTCTTGAATGTAAGTGGGGCTCAGGCGCGCGTCCAACGAGAGATCGACCGTCACTTGCGGCACCTCGGCCGCGCGCAGCTCGCCCTTGAGCTTGGCCACCTCTTCGGCCAGCATCTCCGTGTAGACCGCGAGCGACACCGCGCTGATGTTGCCGTGCTGCTCTGGCCCCAAGAGGTTGCCAACGCCGCGGATCTCCATGTCCTTCTCGGCTAGCAAGTGACCGGAGCCAAGGTCGTTCAGCTCCGCGATGGCGTAAAGCCTGCGTTGCGCCTGCTCCGTCAACCTGCCAGGGTAGAGCATGTATGCCCACGCTTCCGTCTCGCGCCTGCCGACGCGTCCGCGCAACTGGTAGAGCTGCGCCAGGCCGAGGCGGTCGGCACGTTCGATGAGCAGCGTGTTGGCGCCAGCGATGTCTAGGCCCGACTCGACGATGGTGGTCGAGAGGAGCACGTCGTACGCGCCCTCCTCGAAGCCGAGGATGATCTCCTCGAGTTCGGCCTCCCCCATCTGCCCGTGCGCCACACCGACGCGTGCCTCGGGCACGAGTTGCCCGAGTGTGCGAGCTCGAAGGCCGATGGAGCCGATACGGTCGTGGATGTAGAAGACCTTGCCACCGCGCTCCAGCTCGAACAGCACCGCCTGGCGCACCACCAGCGGGTCGTACGGTTGCAGCACGGTCTGGATGGGTTTGCGGCCCTGCGGCGGCGTCATGATCTGCGACACGTCGCGCAAGCCGACCAAGCTCATGTAAAGCGTGCGCGGGATGGGCGTGGCTGATAGCGACAGCACGTCGAGGTTCGCCTTGAGGCCCTTGAGGCGTTCCTTCTGCCCGACCCCGAAGCGGTGCTCCTCGTCAACGATGAGCAGGCCAAGGTTCTTGTACTCGATGGCCTCGTTGAGCAGCCTATGCGTGCCCACCACGATGTCGACGGTGCCTTCCTTGAGGCCCTTGAGCGCCGCCCGCGCTTGCGCGTCGCTCGTGAAGCGCGACAACATCTCGATGCTGACGGGCAGACCAGCGAAGCGCTCGCGGAACGTCTCGAAGTGCTGGCGCGCAAGCACCGTGGTAGGCACGAGCACGGCCACCTGCGCTGAGTTGCCGACGGCGCGGTGCGCTGCGCGGATGGCGACCTCCGTCTTACCGAAGCCCACGTCGCCGGAGACGAGCCGCTCCATCGGCACTTCGCGCCCCATGTCTTGCAGCACGGCGGCGACGGCGTCGCGTTGGTCGCGCGTGAGCACGAACGGGCAGTTCTGCTCGATGAGCACGTCCCACTCAGGCACTGCTGGCAGCTTCGTGCCCTTGCTGACTTGGCGCTTCGCGTAGGTCTTGATGAGTTCGGCTGCTAGTACCTCCGCGCTCGCCCGCGCCTTCTCGCGCGCCCTCGCCCACTCGTTCGTGCCGAGGGTAGAGAGCCGCGGCGGGTCGTCGGTCGTGCCTGGGTGCCGGCGAAGGAGGGGCAGCAGCTCGACGGGCAGGTAGAGTTTGCCCTCGCCCGCGTACTGCAGTTGCAGGTAATCACGCACGACCCCGACTACGGTGCGCGGCTCGAGCGCCACGAAGCGCCCGATGCCGTGATCCGGGTGGATGAGGTAGTCACCGACGGTCAGCTGGGCGGCGTCGTGGACACGCTTGCCAGCGAGCTTGGTGGCCTTGCGGCCACCCTGGTAGCCGTAGAGGAGTTCCTCCGTGAGGACGACTTCCTTGCGAGTATCCGACTTGTAGCCGCCCTCGGCGCCTGGCGCCAACATCAGCGTGATCTTCCCAGGGTGGCTCTCGACGTGGTTGCGCCAATGCGACTCGAACGTGTCGATGACGCGCTCCCTCAGGTAGCGGCCAGAGCGCTCGAACTTCAGGAGGAGCTGCACGGAGTAACCGTCCCGCAACCACATGTGCAAGTCGCTAGTGAGGTCGCTCAGCTTGCCACGGTAGTAGGGCAGCGCGTCTAGGCCGGGCCTGCTGTCCTCGAGGCCTACGAGTGGGTCGCGGCCGAACGACACGACCTCGCGCTCGGCCAGATGCCGCCACAGCCAGTCGTTGGCGTCTGCGCTCAAGTCGCCTGGGTAGAGTTCCGGTGCGTCGAGGAACACGGTTCCTGGCACGGTGGCCAGCAGGCGGGTGGTCAGCTCCTCAAGCGTTGCCTCAGAGAGACTCCTTGGAGCCAACACGATGCGCTCCAACGCCACCCCTGCGCCAGTGAGGGCGTCCAGTTCATCGCCGAAGAACTCGAGCCGCACGCTGCCAGGTGGGGCGTCTGGGAACGTCGTGACGTCGTCATCGTCGGCCTCGTCTTCCGACTGCGGCAGCGCCTCGCGGTAGATGGTGACAGTGTCGCCACGCACCGTGAAGCCGGGAGCAGCGTCGCGCGTGAAGCCGTACGCCACCAGTCGCTCTAGGAGGGCATCGCGGGCGTAACTACGGCCCTTGATGAGTTCGAAAGCGTAGCTCTCCGGCCGCTCGGGGAACGCCGCCAACGCGTGCCCCAAGGTTAGTACGACCTTCTCGTGCTTCTCGTGCCAATCGGCGAGGGTCGGGTCGATGGAGCGCAGCGACCCGAACAGGTGGCTGTCCTGGAACAGTCCCACCCTGTCCTCGGTAGTGACGAGCACGGCGGGGCCAGAGTGGCGCGCGAAGGTCATGAGCCGCGCGACGGCGGAAACGCCGAGGTAGCGCCCGCCAGCAGCTACCTCTGGTGCGGCTGCATTCGGTGCTTCGACGACTATGCTTGGCGCGCTGCCTTGTTCACTCACAGATCGACCTTCCCGTGGGCGGCATGCCTCCGCCCCCGCGAAGCCTTACTCCGTGCTGGAGTCGTCTTCCGGGTGGTCGAGGGCTAGGCGATACGCTTCGTTCCTTGGCACGCCGAGGGCGAGCAGCGCATCGCGCAATAGCCTACCGCGAACTCCCGCGCCCGCCAGTGCCGTAGCTAGAAGGGCGGCTGGCGCTGAATCGGCCGGGTCTGAGTCGGGCGCGGGGCCTACCACTATGACGATCTCGCCCTTCGGCTCTTTGGCGCTGAAGCGCGCGCTGAGGTCGCCAAGCGTCCCGCGCACCGTCTCCTCGTGCAGCTTGGTCAGTTCACGGCTGACGCTGGCCTGGCGCTCCGCGCCACATGCGCGGGCCAGGTCCGCTAGCGTGGCCGCGAGGCGTTGTGGTGCCTCGTAGACGACAGAGGTGGCACTGGCTGCCGCGATGCCGTTCAGGCGTCTCGTGCGTTCGCCGCCCTTGCGGGGCAGGAAGCCCTCGAAGGTGAACCGCGCCGTCGGCAACCCTGACAGCACCACGGCCGGCACTAGTGCTGTGGGGCCGGGGAGCGCCTCGACCGTCAACCCCAGCTCTATGGCAAGGCGGACTAGTTCCGCGCCAGGGTCGGAGATGCCGGGGCTGCCGGCGTCGGTTATGAACGCCACGCGCTCGTTGTTCTCGAGTAGAGCTGGGGCGCGGCTGGCGATCGTGTGCGCATCGAGGCGCTCGAGCCGCGTGCTTACGCCATAGCGGTCGAGAAGCACGCGGCTGCGGCGCGTGTCTTCCGCGGCGACGACGTCGGCGGCTTTGAGGACTTCAACGGCGCGGTGGGTCATGTCGGACAAGTTCCCGATGGGTGTTGGCACGAGGGTGAGGCGCGCTGTGCTCGCGCTCACTGCTCCGGACCCCCCGCCCGCCTGCGGGCCGCCGACCTCGCGCGCACGTACCACCCGAGCGCCACCGCGACCGCTATCGCCAAGCTGACGACGACGCCTGTGCTGCGGTGCAAACCCAACGACTCTGCGAGCCGCGCTAGGAGCGGCAACGTGAAGGTGGCGGCGGCTATGACCCCGAGGAGCGCAGCGTAGTTCACTCGATCACCCCGAACATGCCAGGAGGCTACCAGGTGCGGGCCACCTAGCCGCGAACCTAGCCATCGTCCCGCTGGCGGTAGAATACTCCCCGGGGGTAAAGGAGGGTACGTGCCTACGTCAACGACGAACCGCGAGACCGAAGCGGCCACGCGCAAAGTAGTCAACAGGCTCAAGCGCCTCGAGGGGCAGGTGCGGGGGCTGCAGGTGATGGTCGAGGACGGTCGCCCATGCAAGGACGTCCTCACGCTGCTGGCAGGCGTGCGCCGCGCCCTGGACGCGGCTGGCGACGAGTTGTTGGAGAACTACCTAAGCGACTGCCAAGCTGGCTTGGCGGCCGGCGAGCAAGACCTTACGGAACTGATGGCCAACATTCGGTTGGCGCGCGGCTGAGCCGCGTTCAGGGCGCCCCGGCCACGTAGCGCGTTAGCGCGGTGGTCGGGTAGTAGTACCCGAGGATGCGCCCGTAGTCGTAACCGGACTGGGCGAGGGCGCGGGCGCCGTACTGGCTCATGCCGACGCCGTGACCCCAGCCGTCACCCTTGATGGCCAGGCCGCCCTGGACGCTGAAACGCATCGACTTGAGGCCCCAGCCGCGGGCCAATGTCGTGAGCTGCGAGCCGCGTAGCACGCGCGAGCCGCCGCTGCCGGTCACCTCGAGTTCGGACACGCGGCCAGACTCGCTCAGCTTCAGCACCCGCAACCCACTCACGGTGCCGACCCCAACGCCAGCAGCTGCGAGGCTGCGCGTCACCACGCTGGCGTCGAGGCGCGCGGTCCATGCGCGGTGTGGCGTAGTGGACGGGACGTCCTGCAGCGCGACGAGATACGGGATGCTCGAGCCCCACACTTCTTGGCTAGAAGCAACGGCGCCACCGGAATCGGAGTGATAGTAGGTCTTGGCGGTCTCGCCCAAGTAAGTGACGACGACGCCAGCGGTTGCCGCGATGGCCTCGTCCGTGCGTGGGTGCTCGGCTTCGACGCCGCGGTAGACCTGGCAGTCTACGGTGGCGCACAGGTCGTACCTGCCGCCTGGGTTCAAGGACACGAGCGTGTAAGAGCGCGCGGCGACGGCCTGCGCCTTGAGCGCTTCGAGCGGCCACGACGCCGCCATCTCGGACGGCACGACCCCACGTAGGTAGGCTTCGATGTCGAGTACGTTCACGACCTCGACTTCGTCACCCACGGCACTCAACCTGATGGCGCCCCGGTAACGCCTGCCACTCACTTCCAGGTTGCCCGCGCTGGATTCTAGCGTCAGCGTCTCCCCCAACTCGCGCCCGTCGATGACTAGCCGACCAGCGCGCGCGCTGACGGGCCAGTCGAGGGGCGCGGCGGTCGAGAAGCGCTCGCGGCCGGAAACGCCGCTGTGCGGCCCCAAAGCTCTCACCGTCACATCCGGAGCGACAGCTAGCAGCACGCGTACGGGCGTAGGAGCCGCAAGGTAGACCTGAGCGCGACCACTGGGCAGGCCCATCACGAGAAGTAGCAGTAGCGAGAAGAAGTGGAGACGGCGCGGTGGCATAGCTGGTCAAGTATGACCTTTTGGCCTCGCGGCCGCGCCGGACATACTCCACAACGTCGCGCACCCGTGGCACCATGAGGCATGTACAGTTCAGATCTGTTGCAAGGCAAGGTCGTGTTCGTAACGGGCGGCGGGAGTGGCCTTGGGCTCTCGATGACCAGACGCTTCCTAAGCCTGGGCGCGAACGCCGTCATCGCCAGCCGGCGCTTCGACCTCCTCTCCGAGCAGGCCGCCGCCCTCGAGGCCGAGACCGGCGGGCGCGTGCTGCCGCTCGCCCTCGACGTGCGCGACCCGGAGGCAGTGTCAGGGGCGCTTGACGCCGCCTTCGCGGAGTTCGGGAAGGTCGACGCCCTCGTCAACAACGCAGCGGGCAACTTCATCTCCCCGACGGAGAGGCTGTCGCACCGCGCGTTCGATAGCGTGCTAGGGATCGTGCTGCACGGCAGCGTTTACATGACGCTCGAGCTTGGCAAGCGCTGGATCGCGTCCGGCGCGAAGGGCGTAGTCCTCTCGATCGCCGCGACGTACGCCGAGCGCGGTTCTGGCTACGTGGTGCCGTCAGCGGTCGCCAAGGCGGGGGTCGTGTCGCTAACGCGCTCTTTGGCTGGCGAGTGGGGCAAGTACGGCATCCGACTGAACGCCATCGCACCAGGGCCGTTCCCGACGCAGGGGGCGTGGAGCCGCCTCATGCCTACCAAGGACATCGAGGCGCTCTTCGAGAGCCGCGTGCCGCTAGGACGCGTCGGCGATCACCTCGAGCTAGCCAACTTGGCGAGTTACATGCTCTCCGACGAGGCCGGCTACATGACGGGCGACCTCATCTACCTCGACGGCGGCGAGAGCGCCTTCAACGCAGGCGAGTTCAACCTGCTTGACGCCGTCACGAGCGAGCAGTGGGACGCGCTCGAGGCGGCTAGGCGCCGCGGTTGACGGCTGGAGCGGCTAGAGTTCCGAGCCGCCAGGCAGCGTCATGGTGAAGATGCCCGTCGCGTCCTGGTAACGCACGATGACGGTGTACACGCCACCGCCGTTCTCGAACACGCGATCGAGCGCGACGCGTTGACCCTTCACGTAAGTCGCCTCGAAGATCTTGGTTTCAGGGCCGGCGGCTGCCCCGGTCTGGAAGCTCTCTGGGCGCTGGTAACGCACCTCGACCTCAACGGTGCCCCTCTTGACCTCGCCAGTGAAGCGCACCGGCATGTCGGTCCGCTGGGTGGTGCGGCGCGAGGTCGTCGAGGTGAAGTCCTTCTTGTAGACGAGTATGGGTGTTTGGCCGGGTAGGCCCAAGTACCATCCGCGTGTCTCGCCAACGGCGAAGAAGATGATGGCGACGATGACCAGGAAGCCTATGAAACCGCGCATGGCCGGAGTATACCGGCCATGCGCGGGGTCACAAGAGGTTTTTCGCAGTCGCGACGTCAGTTCAGGCCGTGGCTCCCGCCGCGCTGCGGTGCAGGTTGCGGAGCACGGTGTGGAGGATGCCGCCGTTGCGGTAGTACTCCAGCTCGACGGGGGTGTCCAGCCGGCAGGCGACCGTGAACGTGACCTTGGTCCCGTCGGCCTTGGTCGCCGTCACTTCTAGACGCTGGCGGGGCGTGACGTTCTCGTCGACGGCGATGTCGAACGACTCCGAGCCGTCCAGCCCGAGGCTCGCCGGGTCGTCCGCGCTGAGGAACTGTAGCGGCAACACTCCCATGCCGACGAGGTTGGAGCGGTGGATGCGCTCGTAGCTCTTGGCGATCACGGCCTTGACGCCGAGGAGGTACGTGCCTTTCGCGGCCCAGTCGCGGCTGGAACCCATGCCGTAGTCGTTGCCTGCGAGCACGACGGTGGGGATGTTCTTGGCGATGTAGTTGCGGCTCGCCTCGTAGACGGTTGTAACCTCGCCGCTCGTGTAGTCGGTGGTGTAGCCGCCTTCCGTGCCTGGCGCAGTTTGGTTCTTGAGGCGGATGTTGGCGAAGGTGCCGCGCGTCATGACGCGGTCGTTACCGCGGCGCGAGCCGTAGGAGTTGAAGTCCTTGCGCTCGACCTCGTTGCTCATCAGGAAGGCGCCCGCCGGACTGTTGACGGCGATGGAGCCCGCTGGCGAGATGTGGTCGGTAGTCACGGAGTCGCCGACCTTGACGAGCACGCGCGCGCCGACGATCGGGGCGATGGCGTCAGGCTGGTCAGGCATGTCGATGAAGAACGGCGGTTCCTGGATGTAGGTGGAGGAGTCGTCCCACTCGAAGAGCTGACCGCCCTTGACGGGGATGGCGTTCCAGGCCTCGTTCGAGCGCTCGATGCCGTCGTACATGCGCCTGAAGGTCTCGGGGTTCATGGCGGCCTCGAGGCGCTCCGTGACGTCGGCATACGTCGGCCACAAGTCGCGGAGGTAGACCGGGTTGCCTTCCTGGTCCTCGCCGAGCGGGTCGTTGACGATGTCGTAGTCGACGGTGCCGACGAGCGAGTAGGCCACCACGAGGGGCGGGCTGGCCAAGTAGTTGGCCTTCACGTCGGGGTTGATGCGGCCCTCGAAGTTGCGGTTGCCACTGAGCACCGAGACGGCCACGATGTCGCCTTCGTTGACCGCCTTCGAGACGGCGGGCGGCAGCGGTCCCGAGTTGCCGATGCACGTCGTGCAGCCGTAGCCGACGACGTAGAAGCCGACCTCCTCGAGGTAAGGCAGTAGGCCGGTGTCTCGCAGGTATTCGGTCACGACCTTGGAGCCAGGGGCGAGGCTCGTCTTGACCCACGGCTTGGCGCGCAGGCCGCGCTCGGCTGCCTTCTTGGCGACCAAGCCGGCTGCGAGCATGACCGACGGGTTGCTCGTGTTCGTGCACGAGGTGATGGCGGCGATGACGATGTCGCCATGCGTCAGGTCCTTCTCGGTACCGCGGAACGACAAGTGACCGGTCCTCGCCATGGCTTCGTCCGTGAGGGCGAAGCCGCGCTTCTCGATGGGGCGACGGAGGTCCTCCCGGAACTGCTTCTGCATGTCCGTGAGCGCGATGCGGTCCTGCGGCCGCTTCGGTCCCGCCAGGCTTGGCACTACGCTGCCGAGGTCGAGTTCGAGGACTTCGCTGAACTCGGGCTCTGGGCTTGACGCGTCGTGGAACATGCCGTTGGCCTTGGCGTAACGCTCGAGCGCCTCGACTTCGTCAGGCAGGCGGCCCGTTTGGCGCATGTAGCGCAGCGTCTCGGCGTCTATCGGGAAGAAGCCGACGGTAGCGCCGTACTCTGGCGCCATGTTGCCGAGCGTGGCGCGGTCAGGCACCGTCATGCTGGCCATGCCAGGGCCGAAGAACTCGACGAACTTGCCGACCACGCCGTGCTCACGCAACTGCTGCGTGACGACGAGCACGAGGTCGGTGGCGGTGGCGCCCTCCGGCAGGCGGCCCTTGAGCCTGAAGCCGACGACCTGTGGGATGACCATGTAGTAAGGCTGGCCGAGCATGACCGCTTCTGCTTCGATGCCGCCGACGCCCCAGCCGAGCACCCCCAGGCCGTTGATCATGGTCGTGTGGCTATCGGTGCCGACCAACGAGTCAGGGAACACGACGTCCTTGTCGCCGTCCGGTTTGTGCTGCACGCCGCGGGCCAAGTACTCGAGGTTCACTTGGTGGACGATGCCAGAAGCTGGCGGCACGACGTTGAAGTTCTCGAACGCGGATTGGCCCCAACGCAGGAACTCGTAGCGTTCGCGGTTGCGTTCGAACTCGATCTGCGAGTTGCGCAGCAGCGCGAGCGGGTTGTCGTACTCGTCGACCTGAACGGAGTGGTCGATGACGAGGTCGACGGGCACCTGTGGGTTGATCTTCGCCGGGTCGCCACCGAGCCGGTGCATGGCGCTGCGCAACGCGGCCAGGTCGACGACGGCAGGCACGCCGGTGAAGTCCTGCAGGATGACGCGCGCTGGCATGAACGGGATCTCTTGCTCGTAGGCGGTCTTGGCGTCGTACGCGGCTAGGCGCTCGATGTCTGCGCGGGTCACGAGGAAACCGTCCTCGTTGCGCACAAGCGATTCGAGGAGCACCTTGATGGAGAACGGCAAGTTGTCGATGTTCCCTAGGCCCTGCTCCTGCAGCGCCGCGAGGCGATAGTAGTAGGCCTCACCCGAGCCAGTGTCGAACGCGGTTTTCGCGCCGAACGAGTTGCTCTGGTTCTTCGTGGTCATGTTCGCTCCTTGTCTAGTGTCGAAGCTCGTGCGCCATGGGGCCGCCAGCCGAGGCGGCATACTGCCCTCACGCATCCAATCTTGCCGCTACTCTAAGTGATATGACAGGGCCACAATCACCTAGACGTTACGCGGACACCGCTGGCGACGAGGCTGTCCCGGCGCACGGGGCGCGCACGCGCATCATCACCGAGGCGCAAGCGGCAGACGCACTCACCAGCCCAGCGAGCCTCCGCCACCTCGCCCCCTTCATCGGACGCGCGGTCAGCGTGACCACGGCGGCGCAAGAGAGCAACGAGAAGGCCAACACCACCCTCAAGCGCGTGCAGCGCTTCGTGAACCTAGGTCTGGTCGAGGTGGCTGGCTTGGTCCCGCGGGCTGGCCGGCCGATAAGGCTTTACCGCTCGACGGCCGAGGTGTTCTTCGTGCCGTTCGAGGTCACGCACTCTGAGTCCCTCGAGGCTGCCTTGGCCGAGCGCGACGACTACTGGGAGCGCCTCCTGCGCCGCAACGTCGTGCGGGGGCGACGCGAGGCGCTCGGTGAGTGGGGCACGCGCTTCTACCGCGATCGGCGCGGGCGCCTGCAAGTGCAGACGGCGGTGACTCCCGACGTCAACGCCACCACCCTAGACGCGGAGGCGCCTGCGACGCTCTCGCTATGGAGAGACCAGGTTCAACTGGACTTCGCGGACGCCAAGGAGCTGCAGCGCGAGATGTTCGCGTTGGTGCAGCGCTACCAACGCCACTCCGGCTCCCAGCGCTACGTCGTCCGCATGGGCTTGGCGCCCGTGCTCGAAGAGGTCGAGTGATGACCTCCACGAGTTGGTCACGCCACTCACGCGCCACCTGGTTAGCATTAGGGATGATGCACTCCAGTCCAACCGCCCACTTCCACAGCAGCGCCCGCACGCCGTTGGCTGCGAGGCGCCTGGCGCTCATCGCCCCTCTCCTGCTCGTGCTCGCGGCCTGCGCACCTGGCGCGTTCGGTCCCGGCGCCTCCACCGACCCCGTCGCGGCAGAGTTGGAGCGCACCGCGCAGGTCCTCTTCCACCGCATGGAACTAGGTCACCTGGAGGCGGGCGTCTACACCACCAACGCCCTCATCGACGTGAAGCTGCCGGAGGGCGCGCGCTGGACGCTCCAAGAGTTCGCGTCAGACGGCTCGAGTTACGTACTGACGCTGACGTCATCGCGGCTGCCTGGCGTGGGGTGGCGCGTTTCACCCCGCGGAGTCTCACAGTTCAACCCCGGCTAACGCCGTCTAACTGAACGCAAGCGAAGGGGGTCAGGGCCGAACCCGGCCCCGACCCCTTACGCACTAGCGTGAAGTGCGCTTAGACCCCGACTGGTAGGTGCTTCGTCAGGCGAGCCTGGTACGCCGACTTCGGTTGGGCGCCGACCATGACTTCTACCGGCTGCCCGTCCTTGAAGAGCATGACGGTAGGGATGCTCATGACGCGGAACTCCTGCGCCACACGCATGTTGTCATCGACGTTGAGCTTGCCGACCTTGACCTTGCCCGTGTATTCACCCGCCAGTTCCTCGATAACGGGTCCGACCATCCGACAAGGGCCGCACCATGGCGCCCAGAAGTCAACCAGTACGAGGCCCTTGCCCGTTTCGCTAGCGAAGTTGCTGTCAGTGAACTCGACGGTGTTAGCCATCAGATCTACTCCTCAAATCGGGCGCTGCTTGCGCCGTTACTAACCCTAGAGTATGTGCCAAGTCGAACTTCTCCATGTAACCAGCTAGACACCGGCGGCTGGACGCACTAGTCATGCGCCTCGGCGCTCCACGCGACGAGCGCCGTGGCTGGCGCGCCGCGCGCAACGCGCGGAGGCGTGACGCCGAGCGCCTGGTGCCCCCCCTTGACGGCGGCCCGCACGGCGGCCCGTGGGTTCAGACCTGCGCCCTGTTGCTCGAGTGCCGCCATGACTTCGGCGGTGACGTCGAGGTCGGGGCTCGAGCCGCGCGAGTCGGTCCCGAAGGCCAAGGCAACGCCGTGGCGCGCGTACATGGCCCACGGGAAGCTGCCGCACTCGAGGGCGGCGTTCGACCTTGGGCAGTGGACGACGACCGCGCCAGAGCGGGCGATGAGCCGCACGTCGCTCTCGTCGACCTGCACCCCATGAACCAGCGTCGGTGCCACATCGAGCACCCCGAGTTCATCGAGGTAACGCACGGGTGAGCCGCCTGTCGCTTGAAAGGCGAAGCCGGCGGCCGCCAACGCTTCAGCCAACTGGCCGCTGCCGCGCTCATGGAGTTCGCGTTCCGCTGGGGCTTCGGCGACGTGGATGGCGAGTGGGATGCGCTCGGCCCTGGCGAAAGCGACGAGGCGCTGCAGCAGCGGCGCGCTTACGGTATGCGGCGTGTGCGGCGAGAGCCCTACGCGCATGCCGCCCACGCGCTGCAGGGCCCTGAAACGCGTGAGGCGTCGCACCGTCGCTTCGAAGACGGCGTCCGCGTCCTCTCGGCGTGGGGCGAAGACCTCCCAGTACGCAACGCCTCCAACGGCCGTTTGCGACAGGAGCAGCTCCATGACGCCTTCGTCGGTGACGACGTCTCCGATGATGGTGGTGCCGTTAGCCGCGAGTTCGGCTAGGCCGCTCCGCGCTGCCGCCAACCCCCGTCCGCCACTGCCGGCGTGCGCCACGACCGTGGCGATGAAATCCACGTACGCGCCAGGTGTGTACGTCATGTGCGAGAGGTCGAGGTGCGTGTGGGCGTTCACGACGGGCGGTGAGACGGCGAATCCACAATCCAGCAGGGCGGCGTCCGGGTAGGCCGCCGTGGCGTCCACGCTGCTCGTCACGTTGACGATGCTGCTTACGCCCGGAGCTCGCTGCACGACCACGGCCCCGTCGGCTCTAGGAAGGCCGAGGCCGTCATAGACGACGTCCGCTCGCGCCACGACCCGCCCAAGCGCGGCTGGCGCTGACCCGATCAGCCTCTCAAGTTGACTCGTGGCCACGAGGAAAGCGCCTAGCCAACTGACGCGTCAGAACCAGCTACCGCGACACTGGCGGCGAGTTGCCCGGAAGGCGCGCTAGCGGCGCTGGGGAGCTGAAACTCGCGCGGGTCGACGCGGCGCAGGATGCCGTACAGCGAGTCGCGTTGCGCTGGCTCGTAACCGGCGTCGACGATCTGGCGCACGATCTCGCTCTCAGGGGTGTTGCTGTGCTTGGCGCCAGCTTGTGAAACGACGTTCTCCTCGAGCATGGTGGAGCCGAAGTCGTTGCAGCCGAAGTAGAGCGCTGTCTGCGCGACCTTGTAACCCATGGTCGGCCACGAGGCCTGAAAGTTCACGACGTTGTCTAGCAACAGGCGGCTGACGGCGACGTTCTGCAGGTACTCGTGAGCGCCCGCGCCCGGCGCCTTGCCCTCGATGCGCACCCCTTGCGTCTGCAGCGTCCAGGAGATGAACGCCGAGAAGCCGTTGCCGTGGCTAGCGAGGGCACGGTCCTGTTGGTCGCGAACGCGCATGAGGCTCTCCACGCGCTGCTTGGGCGTCTCGCCGAAGCCGATCACCATGGTGGCCGTCGTGTACAGGCCCAACGACTGCGCCTCGCCCATGACCCGGATCCAGTCGTCAGAGGAGATGCGCCCTGGGGAAACGTAGCGTGCGAGCCGCACCTCGTCGACGAGCATCTCGCCTCCGCCGCCAGGTAGGCCGTCTAGGCCGGCAGCTTGTAGTTCGACGAGGACGTTGCGGGTAGTCATGCCCGTCAGCTCCGCCATGCCCCTGATCTCCTCTGGGCTGAACGCCTCGACGCGGATGGTCGGGTGGTTCAGCTTGAGGTGGCGCATGAGCTCCAGGTACCAGTCGAACGGGAGGTAGCGGTTGACCCCGCCCTGCATGAGGATGCGGCTCCCGCCTACGTTCTCGAGTTCGACGATCTTCTGCGAGATCTGCTCGTACGAGAGGGTGTACGAGTCGTCCTGGCGCCGGGTGCGGTAGAAACCGCAGAAAGCGCAGCCGACGGAGCAGACGTTCGAGTAGTTGATGTTGCGGTCGATCAGGTAGGTGACCGTCTTCGGGTCTGTACGCATGTTGCGCACGGCGTCGGCGGCGGCTGCGAGGTCGAATAGCGGCAAGTCGTACAGCTGGACGGCTTCGTCTGGTGTGAGGCGGGCACCTGACGCCGCCTTGCCTAACAGGCTCATGCCGAAAGCATAGCACCGGGCACCTAGGCGCCAAGGCCGTCAGCGAGCGGACCAGCAAGTTGTGTACTCCGCCGTCGACCACCAGGTAAACTGGAAGTATGTCCAGTAACGCTCCGCAAGAAGCGGCAAGCCCCTGGCGCCTCCTGTTCGAGAACGTCCGCAAAGCGATCGGCCAGAAGCGTGACGAGAACGGCGTCGTAGGCAGCATCAACTGGTTGCGGGGCGCCATGGAGTCTCATGGCGCCAACCCGAACGTGGTCCGCAACATCATCTACCGTGACAAGGGCCGCATCCCAGACAAGCGCGCCCTCTTCGTCATCCTCGACGGGCTCTGGCAGCAGTCAGGCAACCCACCCCTCGACATGCCAGACCTGCAAGCGGTCCTCTCCCCCACCGCCAGCGCCGAGCAAGAAGTCCTGCAACTCCTTGGCCGCGATAAGCGCAGGGCGTACCGCGCCATCGTCGGCGGCATGCAGGCTGGCGAGATGCCGAAAGTCTTGGTCACCGGCAGGCCCGGCTCCGGCAAGACCCTGCTAACCGACTACGTCCGTCAAGGCGTCGAGCTCGACGGTGCCTCCGAACTCGAGATCGTGAGGTTGGAGTTCGGCAGCTCAGAGTTGGCCACGTCACTGACGCGCATGGCCAACGAGCTAGGCGTTCCGGCAGAGGTGATGGAGTCGCGTCTCGTGCGCATCGCCACGGCCAGCGCCTTCTCGGTGCAGGCAGACGCCCAGGCGGAGGTGGCGCGCGTCATCCTGGACGCGGTCAAGAGCCGCCAAGGCCCGCTCCTGCTGCTCTTGCACGTGTCGCAGGCGCTCGCTAACCAGGACGCGCTCGGGCTGGTCGCCTTGCGCCTCAACACGCCCGAGGTGCCGCGGGTAAGCGCTAGCGAGTGGCTGTGGGTGACGCTTTTCGAGCCCCTCGCAAGGCAACCTAACGTGGCGCTGTTCGTGACCATGACGGACCTGCCGGCCAGGGCGATGCAGCGCCTCGGGAACTTCACGGACCCCATCAGGCTCACACCCCCAACCGCGGCCGAGGCACGCCGCTTCGTCAAGGCGCGCATGCCGCACCTGGCCGCCAGTCAACAAGAAGAGATCGTGCAGCGGGCTGGACGCTCGTTCGAAGAGCTACGCACCCTCACTCTGCTAGCGCAGGCGCGGGCACCGCAGGAGACGGGCGAACTGCTCGACGAGCACCACATCGAACAGCTCTCACGCCTCGTGACGACGGGCGACGCCGATCTCCGCAACTTCCTAGCGGCGCTAGCGGTGCTGTCACCGGCGGAGTTCCCCGTCTTCGCGGCCGCGACGTTGCAGCGGGTCAGGGACGTCGACCGCGATCTCGGCGCTTTCGAGCTCTCGTTCCTCGACGTCGTGCCAGGGCAGCCGGGCCGTTACCGTTCGTTCTCCAGGCAGCTAGCGCGCGCGCTGCAAGCGCGGCTGAAGGCCGCCGAGCCGGAAGCGTACCGCCGTGCCCAAAGCGCCGCCGCCGCCACGTACCTCGCGGAAGCGCAGGCCGACCCCGCCAGCGACGCCGGCGCCCGCTACTTACACCACCTGTTCGAGGCCCGCGACTGGCTGGCTCTCACGCAGTGGCTGGCCGCCCACTCCGTCTCTCACGCTCAGGTGCGCCAGGTGTGGCACGCCGCCGCGGCGGAGTTGCCTGCCGGGCCAGCGTTCGACGCCGTCGCCAAGGAAGTCGCTGCGCACTTCGTCAAGCTCGGCGCGTACCAGCACCCTGAGGCCGTCAATGCCTTCGAGGCGGCCGCGGCATCCAGCGATCAGGCGCTGCGGGCATGGACGCTCGTCAAACGCGCTGAGGGCGAGGCGCTCGGCGGTCGCTTCGAGCGCGCCGAGGTCCTGCTTGACACTGCCCCGACGATAGACGCGCCCCTCTTGCGCGCCGAGTACGCCCTGGCGCGCGCCAGCATCGCGCGGTGGCGCAGTGACCTAGACAGCGCCGCCAAGCTCGTCACGGAGTCAGTGCGCCGCGAACTGCGCCAGGTGACGCCAACGACTCACGAAGCGCGCCTCGTGTTCGCCAAAGCCAAGGTCTGGGAGGGCCTGATCGCGAAAGACCAAGGCGACTTGGTCGCTGCCCTCGCCCGCTTCGACGAGGCGGAGTCGGATGACGACCTCGTCCGCGCCCGCATCGAGTTCCAACGCGGCGACGTCGCCATGCGCCTAGGCCGCCTTGACGCGGCGCTCACGGCGCTCGACGACGCCGTGCTGTTGGCGCAGCGCTCCGAAGCCCTCCCCCAAGAGCGCACGCGCTACCTCGCGCGCCGCGGGAGCGTGCGACGCCTGCGCGGGGACCTGACCGGCTCCGTGGCCGACTTCGACGCCGCCCGCGCCCAGCTCGAGCTGGCGGAGGCAGCGGACGGCGAGGCGGACTTCTGGCGCGCGCGCGTAGCAGACGAGTCGTCCCTGACGGCGCTTGCGCTAGGCGATTACGAGGAGGCGACCTACGCCATCACGCACGCCCTCGCCGGCTTCCGCAACTACGCCGCCGCGCGCGGCACTGAAGCCGACTACCGCGTGCTGCGCGCGACTCTCAACTTGGCGGTCGCCTACGCCTGCCGCGGCCTGGCATTGCCATACCGGAGGCCGTTCCCGACCCTCCGCGAGAACCTCGACTCACCAGACCTGCGCCACGCACGCAGCCGCATCGAGGAGGTCCTGACTTCCCTGACTGGCAGCGGCGTTCACCGCGACTTCTTGCACTTCCAGGCGCGCCTGCTAGCCAGTCAGTTCGCCATCACGGGCCCCGAAGCACTCAAGCATGCGGAGGCAGCGCTCGCCAACGCCAGCTTCGACTACCAGCGCGCCCTCGCCCTGAGCGCCCGGGCTGCGGCGCACCTGCGCCTCCAGGAGCCACAGGCCGCACTGGAAGACGTCCGCGCCGCGGAACTGCTGCTCCGCGCCGACGCGCCTAGCGAGAGCAGCGACACGGGACTGCGTGCGCAGCTCAAGGCGCTAGCCATCGACGTCCACTTCCACTGCGGCAAGGCCGAGCAGGCCGCCGAAGCGCTCGCGGACGGGCTCGACGACGAGACCCTCTACCCGCACCACGAGGGGCTCCTGCGCGCGTTCGGCGAGTCGGCGGACGAGCGTCAGGTGGGCGAGGCGTGGAAGAAGCACCGCCGCCTCAGGACGCTGCTCGGCCTGGATGGCACCGGTCCATCCACGCCGGCGCGGCTGCCGGACGCGCTAGTGGCATCCTGGCGGAGCCGCAACCGCGTGGCCGTGGCTTAGGTGATGCCCGCGTGGCGCTAGCGGCCGCGGACGACCCCAAGGCGCCCGCCGCCACCGTCACCGCAGGCATCGACCATGCGGCGCTTGCTCGCCTCCTGCCGCATGGTGACCTGAAGAACTTCCGCCCACCCGCACAGCAACTGGCGGCCCTCGTAGACATCGCGGGCGATCCGCGCGGCTGCGTCGCCGCGGCGGTGGCCGGCGACACCCTAGTCGGTTACGTGGCGTTTCACCCCCCGACAGAAGTCGAGTCCTGGGGCGCAGACCGCACCGGTGAGCTCGTCGAGTTGGGCGCCATGGAGGTCGCGTCTGGTTTCCGCGGCCATAACCTCGCCCGCCGGCTCCTCGCTGCGAGCTTCGCCGATCAGCGTTTCGATGCCGCAGTAGTCTTCGCCACCCTCTACTCGTGGCATTACGACCTCAAGAGGGCCGACCTGACCGACCTCGCCTACCGGAGGATGTTGGAGCGGCTCTACCGGAGCGCCGGTTTCGAGGTCTACCCGACGAGCGATGAGGAGATCCGCAGCAGCGCAGCCAACGCCCTGATGGCGCGCATCGGTCCAGAGGCGCCCGCCGCCGTGGTCGCTGAGTTCCACCGCCTTCGTAAGTTCCAGCCGGAGACGCTCACGAGCGCCTGGTAGCATCGATTCAGAGGAGCAATACATGCTGGTGAACGAGATAATGACCCGCAAGGTCGTCGCCATCGGCCCCGACACCCCGATCCGAGACGTGCAACTGCTCATGGAGCAGCGCAACATCAGGCACTTCCCCATCTTGGAGGAGCGCAGTAAAGGCGCGTTGGACAGCCTCGTAGGTATCGTCTCCGACCGCGACCTGCGGCTCGTGGGTGCGGATCACCCAAGGGCGCCAGCCAACGTCACCGCCGCCGACCCCGTCAAGCGCGTCATGGTCACGAACGTGCTCGTCGCGCACCCTGACGACCCCATCGAGGAGACGGCGAAAGTCCTGCGCGACAACAAGATCGGCGCCATGCCAGTCATGGACGACGGCCGGCTCGTTGGCATCGTCACCGGGATAGACATGCTCGACGCGCTCATCTTCATGTCTGGCGTGCGTGAGGCCTCAAGTCGCCTCGAGGTCGAGCTAGCGGATAGGCCGGGCGCGTTGGCCGGGTTGCTCGACCGCGTCGCCAGCCGCAACGTGAACGTCTCGAGCGTGATGACCTCGCGGGCGGACGAGGGCAGCGTCGCCTTCGTGCTGCGCGTTGGCACCTTCGACGGCCACGGGCTAGCCGATCACTTGCGCGGCCTCGGCTACAACGTCCTGTGGCCACCTGAGGCAAGCGAAGCGTGAGCGCCGCCACTCCGAGGAGTGGCCCCACTCGGCGGGTCGTGTTCGTGCACGACCCCCGCATGGCGCAGTTCGAACTACACGCCGACCACCCCTTCAAGCCCATCCGCATGGAGCTGACGCGCTCGCTGCTAGTCCACGCGGGCCTCCTCGAACAAGCCGAGGTGATCGCGCCGCGGCCGCCGAACGACGACGACCTCCTCACCGTTCACGCGTCCGAATACGTCGAGGCGGTGCGGGAGCTCTCGGCGGGAGGCCCGCAGACGGACGCCGCCCGCTACGGCCTCGGGACGGCGGACAACCCGATCTTCCCTGGCATGCACGGACTCGTGTCCTTGATCTGCGCCGGAACGGTTACGGCCATGGACAGCGTGGCGACGGGCGCCGCGCTGCGGGCGGTGAACCTCGGCGGCGGCCTGCACCACGCTATGCGCGCCCGCGCGTCCGGCTTCTGCCTCTACAACGACCTGGCGTTGGCCATCAGACGCGCCGTCGACGTCCACGGCCTACGGGTCGCGTACGTGGACCTCGACGCCCACCACGGCGACGGGGTGCAGTGGCTGTTCTACGACGACCCCAACGTCATGACGATCAGCCTCCACGAGTCGGGGCACTACCTCTTCCCCGGCACTGGTCACACGTACGAGACCGGCAAGGGCGCTGGCCGCGGTCTAAGCGTCAACGTCCCGCTCGAGCCTTACACGGAGGACGACTCCTACTTGGCCGCCTTCGACGCCGTCGTGCCAGCGGCGCTACGCGCCTTCGCGCCCAACGTCATCCTCCTGCAAGCTGGCGCAGACCCGCACCGCTACGATCCGCTAGCGGACCTGTCCCTCACGCTTACCGGCATGCGCGACTCCTACCGGCGGGTCGTGGCGTTAGCGGACGAGCTGACAGGCGGGCGGCTCGTCGCGACCGGCGGCGGCGGCTACGACCCATACCGCACGGTCCCGCGTGCCTGGGCGCAGCTGTGGGCCGCAGTCACAGGCCGCGAGGTGCCAAGCAGCTTGCCGGACGCATGGCTCGAGGAGTGGCGCGACCTGTTGCCGTCAGGGTCGGAACTCCCGCACTTAGCGCTCGACGGGCAAGGTGACTTCCCGCCGCGACCGAAGCGCGAGCAGATCACACGGCGCAACGGCGTCATCGCCCAGCGCGTCGTCGAGGCACTTACCGCCGTCTGGCAAGACACCGGCCTCGGCGGCGCGGTAACCTCACGCTGAAATCGGAGGGTGCGATATGCGCATCGGGTTCATCGGGCTAGGCACCATGGGAGCGCCCATGGCGCACAGGCTCATAGCGGCGGGCTACGAGGTCACGGTCCATAACCGCACGCGCGCCAAGGAGGAGCCGCTCGCGGCCGCTGGCGCCGCGCGCGCGACCTCACCACGCGCTTGCGCCGAAGGCCAGGACGTCGTCTTCACCATCGTCTCCGACACGCCCGACGTTCAGGCAACCGTACTCGGCGACCAGGGCGCATCGCAGGGGATGTCTCCCGGCAGCATCCTCGTCGACATGAGCACCATCAGCCCCATGACGACGAGGCGCATAGCAGCCGCCCTCGCTGAACACGACATCACCATGCTCGACGCGCCCGTGTCGGGCGGCTCCGAGGGCGCCGTGAACGGCACGCTCTCGATCATGGTCGGCGGCGACCCTGTCGCGCTCGCACGCGTGCGGCCGGCGCTGCAACACCTCGGTAAGCTCGTCACGCACGTTGGACCCGTGGGCAGTGGGCAGGTCGCCAAGGCCGTCAACCAGGTGATCATCGCCGGCACTTACGCGTCCGTTGCGGAAGGCATGACCCTGGCACTGGCCGCCGGCATCGACGTCGAGGCGACCCTCACGGCGCTCGGGGGCGGCGCCGCCGGCTCGTGGGTGCTAGCCAACCGCGCGAAGAACATGCTCGCTGACGAGTATCCGCTCGGTTTCCGCACGCGCCTTCACCGCAAGGACCTCGGAATAGCGCTCGGCACCGCCCGTGACTTGGGCGTGAGCATGCCAGTGGCCGCGTACGTCGAGCAGCTCGAGACTAGCCTCGTTGCCCGCGGCTTAGGCGATGAGGACATGTCCAACATCGCTCGCGTCGTGCGCGAGCAGGCAGGGATGCGGTCGAGCGAGGACTGAAGCGCTCCGTGCTCCTAACCTAAGCGGGGCGCCGTGCAACGACCCAGATGCGCTCTGCATCTGGTTGTGCCAGCTCACCGTCTGGGAACTCGAGTGCGGTTGCCCCCTCGAAGCCGGCGGCCGCCAACAAGCGCAGGAGGTCAGGCTCGTCGTAGCCACGCTCCGTATGCACTTCCGTGAACGAGGCCTCGCCCGTCTCGCAATAGGCCGCCACCGTCGCTAGGCCCGTAGCCTCATCGTAGACGTGACTCCAGCGGTAGTAGACCTCGTCCGCCCACCCCTCCGCCACCCCGCCGTGCCAGAGTTCACGTAGGCCGACGCTCGTGTTCACGTCGAAGATGAACAGGCCACTGGGCCGCAAGTGTGCGTGCACGCGCGCTAGGCATGCGGCGAACGCCTCATCTGTTAGCAGGTTGTTGAGGGCGTCGAACACCGAGTAGATGAGCGCGTACTTGCCAGGCAACGCGAACTCCTCGAAGGTGCCTTGCGTGAAGCGGATGCCGGGGAGCTTACGCCGCGCGACCTCCAGCATGGCGGCGCTGGCGTCCAACCCCTCGACGGCGTACCCGCGCTGCCACATCGGCAACGTCGCGTTGCCTGTGCCGCAACCGAGGTCGAGGAGCGGCCCCTTCTTGAGGCCGTGCTGCTCGGCGACGGCGCAGATGAACTCCGCCCAGTCGTCGTACTCGACCTCGGCCATGATGGTGTCGTAGACGGTGGCAAGCGAAGTGTACGGCGCGGTGGTTTCTAACGGTGTGGGTTTGGTGCTGGCTGTCACTAGAGGCAGAGCATAACGCCAGCCTAGAGCGAGGCGGGTTTCGCTTAGGCTCCGGCCACGGGCCGCGCTGCCGCGTTTAGGCTGCTCTTGTCGCGCCTGCGGTCAACCAACCCGCCCCCGCAGTAGGCCGCAGGAGCGACCCACCTCAGCTAACCTCCAGCACCAGCTTCCCTATGTTCAGGTTCTTGCGCATCCGGTCGTGCAGCGCGTTCACTTCCGTCCAGGGCGCCACCTGATCGATGACCGGCTCGAGGCCGCCAGCCTGCATGACTGAGTCGAAGCGCTGCCACAACGCGCGCTTGATCCCTACTTTCTCGCTTGTAGGGCGCGACCGCAGGGTCGAACCGATCACCCTGAGGCGCTTGAGCATGAGTTGGCGCAGGTCTAGTTGCGCGGCGGCGCCGCTCAAGGTCGAGATGATCACGAGGCGCCCGCCAACGGCGAGCGCCTTCATGTTCGCGGCGAAGTAGTCCTCTCCCACCATGTCGAGGATCACGTCGACGCCAGTAGCGCC